>Ga0116227_10002289_pt1 | contig 43576 bp, 32 predicted proteins | sample S1TSphgellanicum_FD_89693 | JGI IMG/M metagenome (GOLD analysis project Ga0116227, IMG submission 89693) | Host-associated microbial communities from peat moss isolated from Minnesota, USA - S1T2_Fb - Sphagnum magellanicum MG | ecosystem: Host-associated > Plants > Peat moss > Unclassified... | reverse complement strand
TTTGGCAATAATGATAGATTGTGTACATATGATATCAATATCAGTGCTACATTTAAATAGGTGCTTATTTTACTGCACTTAAGGTCTATATGCAAGTTCTGAATTTTGCAAATTTTGCAAATTATAGTGAGGTTGGACCTTCTACTCCTTCAACATGTGTTTTCATATTGATTATTGTGGTTGGGTAGACTCTTAAAACTTCAATTTTTAAAAAAAAATGCAATAAAAATTATCTTTGTCAAAAATGCCCCTCAAACCCTAATCATTGTGAAGGAGGAAAAAACGCCATGCAAAACAATGCAAGATTTAGGCACTATTGAAATTGGACTAATTCTCAAAATTTTGACATCCAAAGGTAATAATCCTTGAGTTTCAGAATTTCAAATGAGTAATTAAAAAAAGTATTGATACTTCCAAAACTAATTTATTTATTATCAATCCTAAAAAGGCACTACCAATAATTGGGGGTGCGGTGGGAGGTCGATGGGGGCAAGAGGGGTATACTTTTTTGTTTTGTTTTTCCTCTGAAGGAGTCACTTTGATTGGCCTATCACCAATTTTTTTGAAAGATTGGGCAATCCCTCAAAGAAAGAACCCTGGGTCTATTGGGTGCACATTGCATCACCCCATTGGGTGAACATAATTTCTATTCCTACATTTGTTTGTCACCATTTTCACCTAGGCTAAGGCTAATGGCAAGGACATCCAATTGGGAAGCTTATTCTTTGTTCACAATGCATCCCAATTTTTTTAGGGCCAACTACCTAAGATGAAGAAGGATCCATATTTTTTTAAATGTTGCTTCAAAACCTATTACCTATAGTTTTATACTTAACCCATTTTGTTTCAAAGGTCATCTTGAATAGAAATCTTTATTTATAAGTGTGTTTCAATTTCCAATAAAGAAATTTTGGATGGTTTTTGCGTTAAATATAAGTATCAAAAGACAAAGGATGAAGGATTATTCTTAGGAAATTGGATAATAATTAATTGGATTACCACAGTACTTAGGCCAGTTCCACACTTATTGAATTATTTTCAGATACGTAGAAAATTATCAAAAAAATAATTTTTCCAAAGGAAAATAAAGAATCTGATGAAATATTTGAGAATATATCATTTGTGGAAATGGATTCCTCAAAATTAATTTTTTTGGTGACAAACCTGTGTTGAAATGGCCAAGGCACTACAGTATGCCATTTTAACACAAAAGCTTAGTTTGGTAGGTTTACATTAAAAAAGTGGATTCTTCACAAGAAATGAGACTATGGATTAGATTATGTGCAGGGTAGGGACTGGTACCCATGGTGGGGGCCAAGATAGGGAGCCTAGGATGACGCAATAGACCAAGTCCCGCCCCTTATTTCTCAAATGTCCCCTCTGTTCTGGCTTACCCACAGTAAAGCATGAGATAAACCTTTCTCAAAACCCTACACATAAGTAGGGCAGATGGTAGGAGAGTGTGGGATCTTATGCCTACTATTTGGAAGTGGGAAAGACCTTATACACTACAAGTAAGAGGCATATGCACATATGTATAAGGTGCCCTCCAAATAGGTACACTAGGAAATTTCTTAGAGTGCTTCACACCAATTTTAGACAAAAACTTAGACTAGTTTGGCATGTTTTACATCAAAAGTAATATCAAGAGAGTGAGGAATACTCCCCAAAATTAGATTGTAAATCAGTGTAAGGTATACAGCCTGAGGTTCTTCTTCTCCAATAAGAGAGGGTTTTGCTTTCACAATCTGGGCCTCCACAAAAGGCGCTCTAATGAGTTTGTGCATGATTACAGTTCAAGGAAAGTAAGTTAATAGGTAGTTGAAAATCCCGGAGACTCTTTTCTGTAGACTCCTTCCTGAGAACTTCAGGCCAGAAATTTAGGAAGTTCAAATTTTTGTGGGAATCCTCCCAAAAAAAGGCGCTGATTTTCATGACACGATTGCTTCTTTATTGGGCCAAGTTAATGAAGGATTGCGGGAATTGTCCTAAAATCTTTTATGTGCAAACCGAAGGCCCTTGGTGAACTTCCTGAGTATTGATCAGATCACAGTTGTGCCTTGCAACTTAAGAATGGTTTGTTTTGAAGAATAGGTGGTACCTACTACCAACAATCAAATAAGGGGGTATTAGTCGCAGCTAAAATAGGTCACAAACACAGCTAGGAATAGGAACTCTATACAGCCAATGAGGTGAGGCAGGTAGCAGAATGGGGCCAGAGTGAACCTGCACTGGTACCTTCACCTTTCTTAAGTGCGGCTGCTTAGTGGCCATATTAAACCCAAGAAACGGCAGATGTGGGTTCAGAGACCCTGACTTATAAACCGGGGTACTTATTCTGTTTCATATTAATTAGTTGGGGTTGCGTCAGGAGTCTCACTTTTTTTCTGGCAATGAGCCAATTTAATTGGCCGTTGCAAAAAAAAGTTGAAACTATGGATGCTCATCAAAATAGAAGTTTCTATGGAAAGATGGAGTGCCTCCCCCTTTGGCCGACCTATATGGGCAAAACATATGGGATTAAAGTGAGGTGCTATTAGGAACCTGATGGGAACCCATTGGGAACTTGAAGTTTACATGTTGGCAACAAATGAAAAATGCCCCCCCCCCCCCCCCCCCCCCCAACACAAAACTTTCAAAAAAAAAATCAAGGCACTTTGAGCGCATGCTGAACCTTTCCATTGGCTGCATGAAATTTCTATTTTCAAAACTGTTCATCACCATTTTTGGCCTAGGCTAATACCCCCATTATAAACTGGGGCACTTATTCCCATATATAGTGTGAGTATTATTAATTTGTTTTTTTGTTGGGGGGGGGGGAGGGGAGGAGAAGAGGGGGTTTTTACAGCCTTCACATTTTTTTCTTTTCTTAGTCGACCTATTTGATTGGTCCATCACCCAAAACAAAAACCCACACTTGACACGCTCTTAGAATGGAAATTGTTCACATGGCTTATTGATGCAAATGCCAAAAAAAAAAAAAGAGGAATTTTTTGTAATATGCACACAAACTCATGCAAAAAAAAAAGAAAAAAAGAAAAGAGTTTTATTAATATAATAAAACCTTTACACATGGCAGAATGATTTGAGTGAAAACTTAAAACTTTTTGTAAATTTCATGCATCTTCATGCAACACTTGAGTTCTATTTACACTAAGCATGGGACATGCATTGAAGAATCATGATTTGGAATGAACTTCATAATGTGAATAGAAATGAACACCAATTCTTTTGAAAATCTCTTCCATGTGCTTGCTAGATTTTGGAGATGAGATGATTGGTGTTGGTGAGACTATAAAAATGATGGTTGCCTTTCTTCCAGCTTTAGAGCAAGCCATTTCTTTCAACCTGAACCTCCTTAGAAGTACACTTATAAGAGTGGTATTAATTTTCTTTCTCATCTTATATTTCCAGAATTATATATTGATAGGATGTTGTTGTTTTTTCTATGAGATTCCTATATGTCAAACAAACTCTGTTTTTTTTGCAAAAACGAGTTCCTTACTTGACATATTGATCAACTCTCTCTTACATCTTTTAAGAATTAACATTTCTAAGATAAAATTGAAAGTGCTATTCCCCTTTTTCTCTTGCAAAAGCCTTCCAGGGAAGACATGACCTTACTATAAGCAAACAAAAATAATAATAAAAAAATATTGATCAAATATATGAAAAAATCTGAAAATGAATCTGATTAATAACTAGATGCATGTGATTATATTTGGAATTTACTTTTTTTTCAATGTTTGAGATTATATGTATTTGACGAAAGACATTCAAACAATAATTGATAATTATGTATAGATGCATGTTAGGTGTGACTATTGATATTAATACATGCTTGCTAATGTTATTAGGGGCCTAGATATGGATAGTAAGGTTATGCATATGCATATTCAATAGTTAGGGTTTAAGATTTAGATATGGAGCTTGTGTTAGAATTTAATGTTTTAGTTTTGTTTTGTGTTTTTTTTCCAAGCAATGACAAAGTTCATATGTGTTTTGTCCTTGTCACAAATTTTCTCATCATTATATTGTCAATAACAATTTACTTGAGGATATTTAAAATTTATAAATATTATAATGTATTATTTGCAGTGCTAATGATTTGTGTCAATGTTCTATTCTAAAAAAAGGTCTTATCAAATGCAACAAGCTTAATGGGATCCTTCATATGAAGACCCACATTAAATTTGCAAATCCAAAGTTAGTTGATTAGAAAAAATTGTTGAGGCAAATCATAATCGACAACCAAGGAAGAAGCATTTTAAATGAATTGGGTGATGTCTTAAATCTTGCTAATATGTTACAAATGTTGAGAAAATGTTTGCAAGTTTGAAACATGTTAATGTGAAGTTTGCCCAAGTCATTCATAATTATAATCACATGGACCAAAAAAATTGGGAAAGGGAATGTAAGAATGGGAGAAAGCATGTGCATTAAAAAGGGATTGTGGCCTTGAAAATTCACGATCCTAGTGAAAATTAAATTTGCCAATAATTTGATTATGTTTGAAAAGGCATTGGGATTCAAAAAGATCATAATTTTATGTTATGGATGACAAAGGATAATTACATTGTAGCAAAAAGTTCTAAAGGTTGAAGTATGATTAATTGCAAAAACAAGTGTTTTGAATTATGTTATCACTACGTGTGCAATGAATTAGTCACTAACTATCATATGATGCTCTCACTATGTCTATTAGTTTGGCATTGATTTTGAGAGCTAACATGGAACAAGCTATTATTGTTTTTGATGCTTTTGATGCCTTTGATGTTGAAATTTTCATTTTTCAAAATAACATGCAAGGTGAAGTTGTTAAGGTGATCAAACCTTTTTTGCAATTTTTGAAAGTTTATGATGCACATTAGGTTCACAATATGTTCACCATTATGCTTGACCCTTGTTTCAAGTCTTTGTGAGTTCTGGAAAATTATGTGGAATGTGTGGATTATATTTGTTTTGTTTTTAAATATGATTCAAATGCAGTAATCCCTAATCTAATGACAATCCTTGAAATATTAAACCTTACTATTCAAGCATGTACAAGAATAGATGTTGGATTTAGTGACTTTATTGAAGAAGCCAATATTATTTTTGGTGTTGGCACATCTATGGAAAAGTTTTTGCATGCACTTGTTGAGGAACTATTTTTATTCAGGAGGTTATCCATAATTCCTATTACATGTGTGATCCCTAGTTCAATGGTGGTAGATTCATGAAAGTCAATTTTCAAATGTTAGCCTCCTTGCTAAACAAAATTTCAAAATTTCAAGGTTACAAATTGAAATTGAATATGTGTTTAGTCTTGTTGACATGTTGATAATATGAAGACATTGCAAGTTACATGTGAAAAATTCGAACACATCATCACTGTGGCGAAGAATTAACCTAATGATCTTTGTTTGAATTTGTTCATAACATAAGAATTTATTGGCTGAAGAAAATTATGATTTGATTGAAAATCAAATTATTTTAAACAATTGGAACCACATAATGCTTTGGTTTAGCAAGGTGAGATCACAATTTTTTGGGTTATATTTTAAGATTGTTGGAATTTCAAATTCGAATGACAATTTGCGTCTGAAAAAACTTAATCTATGTTTAGGTTTGTGTTTATGGAGGTTTTACTTGTGAAATTCACTAACAACAAGGATGATGACTTCTAGTTGTATTGTGGGGATATATGTTTTTGTGTTTTAAGTGGGGTGTATGTGGAGTGTGGTTGGTTCAAAAAGCTTGTGTTGCATTGGGCATTGTTCTTTAAAGAACTGAGGCTCAACTTTTGTAAGTCAAGCATTTGATTACAAAAACTAATTTCAAACATCTTAATTTTATTCTTAATCTTTCTACATGTTTTATAATTAGTTTAGGTTTGAAAATTGACAAATCCATATCCACCACATAAGAAAAATTGATAATGAATATATATCTCTTATTACAAATAAATTGCCAATTATTTTTTATGCACATATTTTTGTTAAATTATTTTTTAAAATATGTCATATTGATAACCTAAGTAAAACCTCAAAACTTCAGATCCAGGCAACATTAGAAGCAAATACCCACAAACAAACCCAGAACAAGAAATGATAGGAAACTTATGTGATTTCCTAAACCAAAGTGTGTGTGATTAAAAGCTGGAAGGTTAGAAGTTTGGGACCAATCAAGTTGTGTATATACCAATGTTGGGTAAATATATTAATTTTAATATATTAACCAAATAAGGATAAAAAAATGTTTTAAAAAAATGGATCATCTAGGAAAAAGGTAAATTCATTTTTTAAAATTCCAACCTAGATAAGGGTGTAAACTTGGCTTTGCATCAATTTGTACAATTAGGGTAAGGGAAAGAATAAATGATGAAAAAATTCCTATTGGCAAAGTAAAGGTAAGGGTTAATAGGTCATCATTTATCCTATACATACCATGTGGGTATAAGTAGGTAAATGTAAACTAAAAACTATTTACATGCACAAATATGACACATTTCAAAAATGAAAAAAATACAAGTCAGCAATTGACATCACAAAAATCATGAACACATGAAATTTCAAACATCCTATAAACAATTAACAAAGTATAATCAATTCAATCAATCAACATTGTTAAAAATGCATTTAAATCATTTTTGTAATGGAAAACAATAGTTAAAATTTCCAAGAGCATATGGTAAGACCTTTTTCCAAGGTAGTTAATGAAATGAATAAAAATAAATTGCTAAACTAGAAAATATATTCTATAATTAGTCACCTTAATTCAAACAAATGCAATAAATATTCACATACATTGCAACATATATAAATGCATGTATGCTGTATAACGATTTTGGTATACACACTCTATTTACCCTGTTGAGAACAATTACCCTTCCTTGGGTAACAATAAACCTCATCTATATACTAACCAAACAAAAGGGCAAATCTGAAATATTTATTAATCAAGTAGGGTAATTAAAAGGGTAATAAATAAACATTTACTACAGAGATAGGGTATATATTTACTTTATTGTATACCCATGGGTATACCAGGGTAATAGATTTACCCACCCAACACTGGTATGTAAATACACAAGTACGTGATGCTTCTTAATATGTGCGCTAGAATTCTCCGGATAGAATTATCCAGATGCTGACTTGTAACACAATACTAGTAGAGATTTGGAACAAATTAAAATCCAGAACGTCTCCCAGAAGCTTAGAATACGAACTCAGGCTTTCGAGCGACGTTTTTTCGCTGGTTCATTCCGCGGCACCTGAGCGCCATGGACAGGTTCTAGCTGCTAGAACGCCGTCTTCCCAGACTTGCTCACTTACGACCAAATTCTCGAGGCGTCCGAACGACGTTTCGCGCTGATAGTTCCGCAGGCGGGCGACCGAGCGAGCGAGAGAGCAAGCGAGCGTCCGCCATGCATGCAGTCCGCCGTGTGTGCAACATGCGTCGTCAGAGCTCCTGCATGTCCGACTTGTTACTGTTTCTCATAGCGTTCAAGCGTAGGCTACCATATGTGGAGGGGTCCCCAAGGAAGAAGAAGCAGCAGCAGAAGAAGAAGAAGAAGAAGGAGAAGTTTGCAGCAGGAAAAATAATATATCATATATGTGGGAGCTGAAAATCATACAATCTTGGCCTGCAAGGTCCCGTGTTGCAAGCAGCAGCAAGAGCAACTTCTGCACGTCCAAACGCCAACCTGAGATCTTCGTGTTCCGGTACTTTCACAACCTTTCTCTATCATGCCGTTGGTTCGCCTGTGTAAATCTGATTCGCAGCTTTTTTGGTGAGCTTTTGGTACAACTTTGTTGCGATGCATGGCTGCTTTTCATTCTTTCACTTTTTTTGTGGTTTTGTTTTTTGTTGTCGTCATCGTCGCCTACAGATTACAGAATCAGGGTCGTCGTTGTAATTTTCGGGGTTCACGACAACTATCGATCGAGCCGCGTCTTTATCTGTGTACATAGTGTATATGATCTGTTGATCTTGCGGGGTTTTAGGTATTAATTACTTGCACGAAGAGCTTGAAGAGCAAACTTTACAGTAGAGTATGTTGTGATCATGATCTCTGCCTGGAAACTGTTCTTTTCATGCTTGCCAGAAGCTTCATGAATTGCTCGGTTGGATCCTGTGAAGGATCTTTTAATAACACGGATCTTGATGGTGAACAAGATGCCTTGAAGCTGCGAAAGGGGCTGTGGAAAGAATCGAAACCCCTAAATTGCAGGAGATACTTAGATTGTGTTGTTTGAAAATTCCAGATGTGGGGCATTTCTGAAGAGCTTTGATTTGGTATCCGGAACACATGATGTGAGCAAATGAGATCATTGTGAGAATTGTGGAAGTTCTGCTGATGGAAAATTCATTGAGGGGCAAAAAGATCTCATTTGGATGATGTGCAGGAAGAAGGATTGCTAGGTGCACGCCTTGTAATTTGTGTCAACAAGCTAGTGACAAGCTGCACAGATCTGGTAATATTCCTTATCATTTCTTCTGTGATCTCTCTCCATACATCCGGCCAGGTAAGTGACATCTCCAAGGGGCAAGTTCTTTAATCAGTGAACTAGTGATTTTAGTTGCAGCCATGTAATCGATCATGTGAACTGACCACGCACAAATTGATCATGGCAATAGTGCAGCCATGCAATAGTGCCCCGGGAGCTGTTGCTTATGAAATCCCCTGATGAGACTTTGGGAGTGCTGTCAAACAAAGTCGAAAATACTGTTTATGCACAGAGGTACCATGAAGATGATATGGAATCTTTGAAATGGAATTACCAAGCATTTGCCAGCCTGGCCCTCATTATCTGACATCATAATCTGAGGAAGTCTAATCTGTTTTGCACTTTGCTTGAATATAAAGAGTATCGTGCATGCAGTGCCACAACTCTGGGCAAGGGAATTTTTGTCAACTCCTCTGGGAAAACAGTGTAGACAATGTTGTAGTACAGAACTAGATGTTTGGAACCGAATGGTTTTTTCAACAAATTGACTTTTCCTTGTCCTTCTGACAGCGGAGAATGTTGTGCTGCAGCCCACGTACAACAACATTGTATCGGCCATCTACAATGACAACCCGCGTCATGTCCAGCAAACTATATAGGGTGGCATCACAGCTACCAGGTTTGAAGACCTCTCTTCTTGGCCTTGCAGAGGGTGTAGCTGGAAGAGAAATCCATGGGGGCAGTGCACTTCAATCAAGAGTTATGGAGGTCCTTGTTCGTCCAATCAGCACCAGTGTTATACAGGCGAAGACTGGTGGGGAAGTACATGATACGAGCTTGCAACAGAGAGAATCCAATGTTCCAGTTGCTCGTGGAAGAGGGAGGGGAAGAGGTAGATCTGATCAGCTTGCACCCATGCGAGGAGTTTTTGGTGAGTGCCTTGATCATTTCCGTCCAAAATTCTCCTTCATAAACTCCTCTGTATTTGTACAATTGAGTCACAGAGAGTGGAACAGTGGCTGTAAGATCCATAATTACTGACTGTATGGAACAATATCCATGAGGCATGGTCACAAGCAGAAGAACAGACTCTGACTATAGGAAGATGCGTTGTACATGTTTGCTTATCCAAGCAGTCAAATCCCTGCTATGAAGCACTTGATTATGTTGGACTCCCTGTAGATTTGTGGGATCCCATATCCCCTGCAGCAACCCTGCAACAGATGCTGAACACAGTCGAACGGTTATTTGACTCATCCATCCTCCCATCAAGTTTAAGCCAAGTTGCCCCAACTGTCCCAGCATTAGTGCGCCCTCCATGGGATGTCACAGAAGATAAGGACGCCTACCATCTTCGAGTTGATATGCCTGGGTTGAGCAAGGATGAGGTGAGATTGTACTTGTGGCACAAAGACTGTTGTTTTGAATGCTGATTTTTGTCTCACAAAACAAATAATTGTCTTGATGCTGATATATATCCATTCCTGCCCATGTTCTAAAGAATGGGCATTCAGAGAACTAATATAATTTTAAATGTCTCAGTTTGAGCTTGTTGTGGATGCTGATTTGGGTTCTTTGGAAGTTTTTTAGGGTGAACACGCAGTTTCAGGATTGGCATGCAGCTTGAGAAGGGAACAGACATGAAATGCTCTGCCCTTAGGACAGGAAAAATATGTGGTGGTGGCAATCTAGTTCCAACATTTAGCAAACCTCTAGTGGATTAGGCAAACAAGGGAAGAAACGTGAAGAGTGACATGATAAAATATCATGTGCAGTTGTAACTGCTGGAGCTTTAAATTGTAGGACTTTTCTTTAAACAGCTTGCACTTTTGCGGTACAGGTGAAGGTGATGGTGGAAGATGGTACCCTTGTCATCAAGGGAGAGCACAAGGCAGAGGAGAAGGAAGGAAATAAATGGGCAGCTCGAACATATGGTAGTTATTACCTGCGAGTCATTCTTCCAGACGATGTCAAATTGGATGAGGTGAAGGCAGAGTTGAAAAATGGAGTGCTGGAAGTGACTGTGCCCAAATCCACTGAACATCCAAAGAAAGAGGCTATTGAGATTCCAGTTATCTAAGCTTTTAACGAGCCTTAATTGGCTGTAAAGGGTGTGAAGGTGTCTTTTACATGAGGGGACTTTTGTGCTGGGGATAGTATGTCCATTATCCTCAAATGGGTTCTTTCCATGTGCAGCTTTCTTGGTTGAAGAAATGACAGATATATGAGATGAAAATATGGAACTATAGAATGGACTACAATGGGTTCCTTAAAAAATCTGGAACTTGAGGCTTTATCATAATGGTACCTGTTTGTATATATATCTTGAAGATGTAAGCCAGGGCAAATTTCAAAGCACATCAAATTTTGACTGTAAATCGCTGCATTTCAGTTCTAACTTCTCATCAATGTTTGGTCAAAAAGTTTGGCTCATCTTTTTCCTTTGTTGGCTCTGTCCTACAGAGACATTGTGTGAACACCTTTTGAGTGGGTATAGGGGTCGGAGAATCAAAAGTTGGCTGAATGGATATGGTTATAGGTTTGCGTGTAAGTTTTTATTGGCCCAAGCTAATGAATGAGCATGTGTAAATTTTGGGTGCAGCCATTTTGAAATCTACCTGTCTACTTGTTGGGTTTCTTCTCGAAATATGAATGTTGGGTAATTGATTTAACCATGTCTCTATATCATTTTATTATTTTTGAGTTGTTACTTGTCTTTTTGTATCACAAGGTTTCATATCACTATGAAATGTAAAAAACAATTCATATGACAAAAATTTTAAACGAATAATTTTTTTGATAAACATACAAATAATTTGTTTCAATTCTTTTAAATCTTATTAAAATGAGATTTGAAAAATATGCAAGAATTGATTCATATAAAACACATCAATTTTTAAATAAATATAAATATAATATAAAGTTCGTTTTTGAGATATAAATGTTTTAAATTAGTTTGATGTTATTTTTAAACCTTCAATAAGGCTTTGATGAAGATTTAATTAAAAAAATCATGATGAAATTAATCGATTTTTTTTGGGTATTGATGATGCCTTTTATGTTATAAAAATTTATTATGGCCTTAGGATAATAAATATGCATCTATGATTTTAGGTTTTAACAAGCATGCATGGGGCAAACACCACAACTAGTATATAAAGTTGGGTGGGGGGTACAATGGGGTTTATAGGTGAAAATTTAGGAAAAACAAATAGGTTAAGGTTTTTTCTTTCCCCTCTATAATGGGTTTGTTTTTTATTATGAGGTTTCAAAAGGTATAAAAAGTGTATAATTCAATTAGAGTGAAAGAATTACAAGTTCTGAGTGGAGCTTTAAAAAAAGGTGATGAGGGGTTAGGATTTTTTTTCTTTTTCAAAAGGTTTTTTTTTGGGTGGGGAGGGGAGGATGGGGGTAATTCCACACTTTTCTAAAGGATTTTTTTTTTAAAGGATTGGGATAGGTGAATTTTTTTGGGATGGGGACTAATCCCAAGGGTTGTTTCCTTGGTAGCATGGGAGGGAGAAGTTTGGTTGTTTTTCAAGGCATGAAGGTGGGATTTTTAAAAAAAAATCCAAGGATTTATTCTTTTGGTGGGATGGGATGGGGTGTTTGGAGAAAGTGGTTTTTTTTTTTTTTCTTTTTTTTTCTTTTTTTCCTTCTTCTCGATATGGTGACTTAATGAAAAAAATTTCTCAAGAAAATATTTTATAAAAATTATATCTTTTTTTGGGGAATGGAAAAATTTCAACAAAAAAATTAATATTAAAAATTTAATTGAAAGAACAAGAAATATTTTGTTTAAAATTGAACACTTAATACATTTACAAAAAAAAATTAAAAAATCAATTTTTATTTTTTTGTGTGTTTAAATGTTTTTATGTACATGATAAAAAAGTTGACATTTTAAAAAAATAACATAATATATTTGAGTGAAATGAAAATAATGCTTAAATAATGGAAAAAAATTTAAGGTTTATGTATTAATATTTTTTGAAGTTGAGATATTTAAAGTTTGGATGTAAACATGAAGTGCATAATTCAAATTCATAAGATGCTAAGGGTATTGATGTTTTGTTCATTATTAGAGCACAATCTAACCACCAAACCATGGCTCATCAATATCCATGGTTAATGGGAGATATCTATCATAATTAAAATGTATTAGATGTCAAAGATATTAATGTTTTGTTCATTATTAGACCATAATTTAGCCGCCAAACCATGGATATGATTTTTTATTGTTAAGTTGAAATCAACCATAGTCAAAATTACTTAAAGTCAATATAAAGTAAAAAAAGTTTTAGGTTTAAGTTTAGAGTTAGGTTTAGGGTTTAAATTAAGTCTTTTATCTCATATAAAGATAACATTGTATGTTTGTTGTCTTTTTTTTTCATGGTAAGAACAATGTGTTTAGTTTAAGCTTTCACCATCTGTTGATTACTTTCTTATTTCCTTTGTAAGTTTGTGTTTTTGCAAGTGTATGTTTTGCCATGTGCTTCTGTAACTTTTAGCTTTGTCAAATGTTACTTCATTTGTTTATTGTCAAATTCATTTTGGTAAGTTCTTCTTTCCTTTTTTTACACAATGGCAATTGTTCTAATGAAGGAAGCTAAATTGGTTGTTGTGGTGGATGATTTGAATTTAAGAATTAAATGTTGCATTTGAAGCAAAGGTGTTCAATAAGTATGGCACCTTTGATCGAATTACAAATAAGAGCATGGAAGATCTAAGCTATGCATATTGCATTGTGATTGTTGGACATGGCAACTTTAACCATAATTACTTTGAAGGTGAAATCACTTTATATAGAAATGCATGAACAACATTTACAGAAAAGCATGTTTGTGAGGGTGGAAAATTTTGGCATTGAATCAAAGTCTAAAAAAGGTTTTGAGAAAGGTGATATGCATGTTGTCATCATAATTGAGTTGACAACCATTATGTCATTAATTCCTGCATTCCAACCTAAGTTAATTCCCATGTTTTTTCATATGGATTTCGTTAAAAATTTAAAATTTTTATTTAGAATTTGAGGTCTGTTATCATCATCATTGGTGTAGGGGAAATAGGGGATAATAAAGGTGAGCAACAATTGTTGATTACAGAGGGAGAAGGTGAATTTGACCAAGACGTTCTTGTTTTTTGGTAACAATTTCAAAACATAATATGAACAACTTCTTGAAGTGTACAATGAAGGCCAATGTGCAATGGTTTTAATCAAGAATGTGACAACAACAATAAAAGGAAAATAGTTTGGAGTGTGTTTGTACAAAGAAGAACATATTGTAATTTTAATATGATAAGTAGACAAGTATGTGAAAAACCTTTGTAAATAAAATTTTATAATTTTTTCCACATTGGTCCATAGCTTTTGAACATTGAAAAGATTTTGTAGCCCCTTCTTGGTGCATTTAATATCACAAAAATCACTAGAATTGGTTTTTAAATGAACAAAATATGGCTTATGCATATGAAGGAGGTGAAAATGTAAGGTTGAAGGATAAAAAACTAGTTTTTATTTTAAAACTTAAGATATATATGTTGGTCTAATGTTTTTTCATTTCAAAAACCATTTCTAGAGCTTTAAATTTCACACAAATGGTTTTTTAAATCACTTAAAACGAATAACAAACAAAAGAGATATATGGTTTGAAAGAAGAGGGTGTAATTTTATTTTTCCATGTTTGAATGACCTTTTCTTCTTGATATTTCTCTTGTTGTTATTGATTTTTTTATCCTATTCTTTGTTTTTTTTTAGGTATTAATTTTTTAAATTATTATGTTGAATCAAAATCAATTTCTAAACAAAACCCTCTTAGACATTAAGGTTGTTAATAATTTTTATGTGACATTTCTATAGTTAATTTTAGTATATGAATAAACGATATATGAAAACTCATTATATCAAAATTTTGGTTTAAATAGCCCATATTACATAATCACTTTCATAGTTTTTTCCTAGAGGAAAATGAAAGTTCTCATACATTAATTTCCATCAACTACCGAAAATAATTTTAAATGCAATGTTTTGTATCTGAAGTAATTTTTCAATGCAAGTAGTTTTTCAATGCAAGGATTTTTTTCAATGTAAGTAGGTTTTCCAATGAATTTTTTTTCAATGCAAGAAATGTTTTCAATGAAAATAGTTTATAAATACAAGCAATTTTTTTGATGAAATGTTTTTTCAATGCATGCAATTAGTTTCAATGAAAATAGTTTTTCAATGCAAGTAGTTTTTCTCAATGAAATTTTTTTTTCAATGCAAACAATTTTTTTAATGAAAGAGATTTTCAATGCAAATGACTTTTCAATATAAATAGTTTTTCAATGCAAATAATTTCTCAATGTAAAAAAAATTTCAATGAATTTTTTTTTCAATACATGCAAATTATTAATACAAATATTTTCTACTTTACTTTTTTTTCAATGCTAGTACTTTTCAATTCAAGCAAGTTTTCCATCTAAATAATTTTTCAATATAAATTTTTTTTTAATGCAAGGAATTTTTCAAAAAAATTTAAAAATAAATAGTCTTGAATGGGTCATTGATTTTATCTTTTTTGAATATGTTTATGTGGGAACCGTGCTTTTGTTTATATAGATGTATCCATTAAATTGAAAATAATAATAATGGAAACATCTTCATTAAATTTTGTTGATTCATCATTTGAACATGTATTGCATTCATATGGCCTTCATGTAATTTCAACATACAAATATGAAATAAGGAATTGTCTTTTTGATTCTATATCTTATTTATTGGATAATCATTTATCATCTCTTGAATTGAGGCAAAATAGCATGGCATATATATTGTATGTGTGTATAGAGCTCATTCATGTTCAATTTCTACATTCTTAAATAATTCTCAAATTATAATTCAACAATCTCCTGAACATTGTCCAATCATCATTATGGGAGATTTTAATGTTGACATTTAAAAAGACATTAGCCATCCAAAAAATAAACAAAAATATTTATTTCATAGATAAATTCCAATTAAAATCACAATTTAATGAAAGCACCACAAAAGTTGGATTTCAATTAGACCATATATGGGCAAATGTCCCTAGAAATGAATGCAAATTTGGTGGAATAGAAGCATATTGGTCAAATTTTCACAAACTAATTTATATTGCATTCAAATTATCAAACACATTTCCAATGTATAACAAAAAATTATTAATATCTCCATTTATTTAAAGTTTAATGTTTGTGAAAATATGCATGTAAATGTTACATTTTCCACCCAATCAATTACTCCCAAAATGTTGGCACCTTGTGGCTTGAATTTGCATTTTACATTTTTTTGTCATGGACCATGTGCAAAAAAAAATCATAAATATAAATACCAAGACAAAAAAAATTTGAAAAACTTTTCTATCCATATGTACACCCATCAAACATCATAAACACACCTTTCATGGAAAACCTAAACCCAAAATGTGACGAAAACAAGTATAAAAAATGCTAAATTTTCAAACTTCAAAATGAAAATGAGACCAAAAATAAAAATCTTTGCATGTAATTATATCCATTCAACATTGATGTTCGTTTCAAACATCAAAATACCTCATGTACATCGCTAAAAATTGTCTACATTATCCAAGTTCAAAAAACTTGGATTTTTTTAAACAATATAATTATTTACAACTTTATATTCATTTGTATGATTAAAGAAAAAAAAAAAATTATGATTTCAATTTCTAAGCATGTACAATGAATTCTAAGATGGTTAGAAAACTTTTGTTTTTAGTATAAATGTGGGAAAAAATCATTTATGATCTTTGCGTAAAGCCAACAAACTTGCATCCAATATAACTTGAGTTCATAGTAGAACATTAAGTATAATACCTTATTTTCAGGACAGAGCCTCTCGTGACAGAGCTGCTTGTTTCACTCCTCTTATTTCCTGCAATATTGCCATATATTCCTTTGGAACAAGAACTGAAAAGTGAGGTAGCACTCTCTTTTTGGATGTATGAGAGAGAAAATCAATCATAATAGTGAACAAAATCTATGTTGGAACATGAATTTTTATAATATTATTGACTCTGTGTGACAATTCCATAGTAAATCTCCACTGAACTCCACCTAGCTCCACTTTGCAAATTTAGTGCTACTTGCTTCCCCGGGTAATAGATAATGTCATTCACACTAGTGGAGGCCATTGTGCCATTGGCCCAAGTATATTAAACACCTCCTATAAAGTCACGCATCCAATATTATTGGGATAAAAGTGGGCTTGATTTCAGTGTTCTTATGGAACCTTGCTAATTAAGTTTCAAATTTTCATGGTTCCAATTCTAGCGAAAGGCTATTTCCATGGTTTGATTTTTGTGTTCCTTTCATCAAAAGGATATTAGTTTAGGTCAAACTCACAAGACCCAAATAAGAACCTAAACCTTGGTTGTGCATGTTTGTTGGATCATGATTTTCATACCATGAAAGCAAATGTTATTGAGTCTAGAGTGTTTTTCATGTTTGAAATTTAAAATTAATTTGAACTTTTTTGAAGACTTGACAAGTAGTTTTTCTTTTTACAGGTATGGGATTTATTTTAATTAGTTGTAGACCTCCATACGTATGCAATCTCTAATCTTTGAAAGTGTGTAGTGTATACATGAAATTGAAATTGATTTTTGAAGTGCACTTGAGGCTTATTGATTTTGAAAGAAATGTGTCAAAACCGGAATCAAGAGGTTATTTTCAAAAGAAAGAACCAGCCAACAGGTTAAGACTTAAGACAGGGTCACATTCAAACAAACATGTATCTTAATATATAGATTTGTAGGGACACCCCAAGTTCAAAAGAATTTTTTTGCACTAGGCTAATCAGAGAAGCCCGTCACACCACAAAATATGTTATTTAGCGCACTCCCAAAATAAATAGGTTTACCAATAGGCCTCGGAATTGTATGTTCCTTCCAATAGCCTAGGTCAAAAATGTTGACAAACAAATGAAGGAATGAAATTTCTGCTCAGCCAATGATGTGTAGCACACACCCAAGAGGGCTAGGGCTTTTTTTCTTTAGGGGGCCAGGGAGGGGAGGAGCCTCCATGCTTCTATTGGATTAGAGCCTAATGTTTTTTAAAAACATTATGATGGGGCCAATCAAAATGGCTCCTTCCAAAAAGGCCAAAAAAAACTTTGGCCACACTTCTCAACTAATTAATAAGAAGATGAATATACACCCATTATTTACACACTCCCAATATGTACCCATGCTATAAGGCAATGGTATTAGCCCAGGCTGAAAAACAGGTTTAGGACCATAATTTTCATGCAGCTAATGAGAAGGCTCAACATGCACGAGGAGGGCCGAATTTTTCCCTTCTGGGTTTGAAGGGAAGGGGTTTTTTGTTTTTATTTATGTTCCCATCAAGTTCTCATCATGTTCCCAAGGGGTTTCCCCATTCTAGTTCTTGAATGGTTCTCCAAGTTTTCAACATGTCCCCAAAGATGTTCCTAATAGCACCACACTTTTCTCCCATATGTTGTGGCCATAGTTGAACTTTCTTTAAGGGAGTGCCCAATGTTTCAAAAGAATTGGTGATGGGCCAATCAAAATGGCTCCTCCCCAAAAAAAAACTTTGAGTGCAACCCCCAACTAAATAATAGGAATAGATACCCTAAAAATAAGTACCATAATATTTGACTTCAGCCTACCTATGTAGTTACAAGAATACTACCCTAAGTTCCCAATGTGTTCCCCAAGATGTTCAGAATAGCATTGCAATTTGCCCAAAGTTAAGCTTTCATGACATATAAAGGTGGGCACCTCTATACTTTTGTTTTGGGGCGTGTTCAATGTTTTCAATGAAATTTTGTGATGGGCCAATCAAAATGGCTCCTTGCAAAAAAAGAAAAGAAAAAAACTCGAAATGCCCACACCCCCAAACTAATTAATAGAACTAACTTGGGGTACCCTTGGTCCAATCCAATGGCTCCATAATGGATTTAGAGTGCAAATGCACTTCCGTAACTTACTAGGGAAAATGTGGGCTATTTTCTTATCCAACCTCACCCAGTTTCTTCCCTATAACCAACGTGGTTAGGTTATAACCAAGGTAGTTGGGTTTCGTGTCCATGCATGCCTGTGTTCTAGAACTTTCTTTCACCCAACAGCAGGAAACACGACGCCCTTGAACCCTAAACCCTAAACCGCTCGAACCCATCGAGCAATGTTTCTACACTACAGCGTTGCTTGCATTCTCTCGAACGTTGATCGGATTTGGGCTGTGTGATCGCGGAGTTGTCGTCGCATAAATTCCAGATTTTGTGCAAACATGAGCCTCAGCAAGTGTGTGCATAAGTTAGCCATGGCGGCAGCTTCATGGCCAAGGCTTGGGGTGCCGTTTCTGTCTGCCAGAGCCGAAGTGCTGTCCTGTCGTCCCAAGTCCTGGAGTCTTTCCGCCTCTCGCTTGATTGGCAATGAATTTGTAAGTACTATTTTTTTGACCCCCAACCTTCGCTTCGCTTCGCTTCTTTGCTCTTGTGTTAACTTTAGATGGATTTCCAGTCTCTTTTGCACATTTGGTCAGCGTTGAACCCCATTTCCTTCCGTTTTCTCTTGGCTTTGTGTGCAGTTGTGGTCAAATTCTTTGCTGAAGCTTGAATCCAATGTAGTATAGAAGGCCAGATCTCTGGTTCTCCCTAATATGCCCATCCTTGGTGGGATCTTCTGAATCGACAAAGCTTTTGTAATTAGGCCAGGCTCTAGGGTTTTGGTAACATTTTTTTTTTTAGGGTTTATTGAAGGCAGTTGGGCTCCGATTGTCCTTAACATGCCCATCCTTGGTGGGATCTTCTGAATCAATAATGCTTTTGTAATTTGGCCAGGATTTAGGGTTTTGGTAACATTTGGTTTTTTAGGGTTTAGTGAAGGGAGGTGGGCTCCGGTTGTAGTTTTGCTGGAACTAATACGGCAGTGACATTGAAACAATTTTCCCTTGCTCTCAACTTCCCACTTGTTCCTAACATCCATTGCAGTAACATTGCCACACACTTGTCAGAGTTTGTAGCAGATTTCATGTTTGTTTGACACGAGTGTCAGATGTAGGTCTCTTTTCTGACCATGAATCATTCTGTGATGAGTGTCTTTGATTACAGGAGTCTTTAGTTCTTTTTTTTTTTTTTGCATTATGGATTCCATCATTGACCCAAATTGGTGACAATCTGTGTGGATTTGGTAGCCAAGAATTACCATACCAGCAGGTGTGCAACAATCAGGAGGCTGGGGATTGACAACTGCATCAGTGGCTAGACCCTCACTTTTACTGTGCAACCAAATCCAGTCTCGTCATTCCACGTCAATCCCCTCTGTTGGACAGGCAGGTGCTCTTCCAAGTATGGGTCCAGTGCCAAGAAAGAGGGAAGAAAGACCTATTCCACAAGAAGCTGAAGCAAAAACAGTGGTGACACCTGCCTGGCTTCAAGAGATCTTCTTTGAATTCAGAGTCAGGACAATTGATGCATCATGGTACCTGCCTGGGGAAAACCGTAACCCTTATGAAGAATACAAGAAGGAGCATGTCCCTGGTGCCGTTTTCTTCAATATTGACACCATAGCAGATATCACAACAGATTTGCCACACATGTTGCCATCTGAGGCTGCATTTGCAGCTGCAGTGTCAAAACTTGGCATTAAGAACGATAGTTTGATAGTTGTGTATGACACCAAGGGCATCTTCAGTGCTGCCAGAGTATGGTGGATGTTCAAAGTGTTTGGACACCAGAAAGTATGGGTCTTGGATGGAGGCCTTCCAAAGTGGCGTGCAACAGGCCATCCTATTGTGTCACATGGAACACAACTTGAGTTGGGCCAGGAAGCAGGAGATTGTGTTAGGATGGTTTATGCAGGGCAAAAAGTAGAGGAGGGGAAGTTTCAAGCCAAATTTCAGCCACATTTGGTGCGGTCTATTGATGATGTGGAAAGAAATATTGACACAAAGAAATTTCAACTCATTGATGCACGAGGAAAAGCTAGATTTGAAGGAACTGAACCAGAACCAAGTGATGGCCATCGGGGAGGCCATATTCCTGGTAGCTTGTGTATTCCATATACAGCAGTTTTAGACCCCTCAGGATCTCTTTTGCCAGAAGAGGAGCTTGCAGCTGTGTTCAGTAATGCAGGTTTGGATCCAGTGAAACCAGTGGTGGTGTCATGCAGATCAGGTGTCAGTTCTTGTGTAATAGCACTGGCTTTGCACCGTCTGGGAAAAGAGGATGTTGCAATCTACGATGGTTCATGGGCAGAATGGAGTTCTTTCTCTGACACTCCTGTGGAAACCAACGTGGCTGCAGCTTCAGCATGATTTCAGTTCCTGTGCTTGTTTGAACTGCACCTATTAGGCAAGAACTCAAAGACAGAGAAGACATTCTCCATAGGGGAGAAGTGGCTCTCCCAACCTTTGTCAGTCCAGCTTCTAAGGTTGAGGAACTGTCAAAATGGAGAAAAGCATGGATCAAATTTTTGACAAAAAGTTAGATAAAACAACAATTATGTAGAGTCCCTTTCTGATAGCTGGAAAGAATATGATGAACCAATTACTTCAGAATGTTTGATGGAAGAGAATGCATCCCATTTTCTCACAGGGACTGAGTTATCAAATTTGTGAGGAAGTGCCTCAAGCAATGATGATGGCATTTGTGAAACATGTGAAGGTGGGGGAAGTGATCACAATTCCCGCCCTTTGCACATCTCCAACAAATACAAGCAACAATGTTTTGTTTTGTTTTGTTTTGAGGGGTTCAAGATGCAATGGCCCCTCTGTTGGATCTGCCCTCTTTTGAACACCATAACTGATGACAATGTGACTACAAAAATTACATTTTGTGGAACTATCCCCACATGACCTTAGATCCATCAAGACAAACACTGTGTTATTCCACAACACTAACCTACTCTCCTTCACAATACACAACCCATTAAGAAAATGGTTACAGACATCACAAACAGAATTGCAAGATGACCCAATAATAGTATTAGACCAAAGATCTAGAAATGAATAACAGCACCCTGTGGAAGGAATAGGAAAAGAAACACCAATACAAAAGACCATTGTAGTACCTGAAAACTTCTTTCAACAATACTAATACACTCTGACATGTTCAGAGAACATTGACAGTAATTTGCATGGTACTGGATGCCATTCCCCACTAACTTGTGTCAGTCCTGGCAGTGTGTAGAATCCAACCACCTTCCAAACTTTTGTGCCAAAGTTTTGAAGTAACAGGAAAACTCAGCAGTGATGCTGGATAGCTCATAAATATGAAGGGAATGGAAATTCAAAAAGAAAACCAAGAAAAGAAGGGGAAATAGGAGGAAATAAACAGAAGAGAAAAGAAGACAATAAGAGCCAGGATAATAACTAAAGACATAGGATCATCAGAGCTTCAATGGCAAGTGACATCCCCACTCAGAATTGAGAACACCTTCAAAGTATCAAATTGAAGATCCCAAACACTAGAACTCCAAATGCAAAATCCTTCTTCAATAAACAGTCCTTGGTGTTGGTTCAAAAGCAGCCTAAAAACATAACATTTTACTTTTAGCCTTAAAAACTCTATGAAAACTCCCAAGAACTCAGAAGATAATTTATGGTAAATAGACTCATTTCGATACCTGCATACTATCATTTGTTGTTTAAAGTTTACACCTCTAAAGTCTTCACTGACAACGTAACAGCAACCAGCCATCAAGCATGAGAAAAAGGAAACCCAACCCTAAAGAACAGGAAGAACAAGACAAGGTTAACATTAAATGTAACTACTGTGCTTTCTGTCACAAAGACCAGCAATAGTGCAAAATCTCAGCCTGTATGCTGGCTAGCTCAACAAAACCTAAAAGAAAAGGAGAAGACCAAAAACCAAGAAGAAAGAGGAACATAAAAAACCAAAGAGAGAGAAAAAGGCAAGAAATGGGACTGCACAATTCATTCACAGTTGGATAGCAATTGAATGCTTGAAAGCTGCATCATCAAACATGAAAAGAAAGAGTCAAAGGATTAAAACAAGCAGAGATGATACACTACAACAAAATGGCAATGGCAAATCAGCTAACTTGCCTGAAATGGAAACATTTTTGGAAGAGCAGTGCAACAGAGGAGGAAGCCATCACCTTTTCCCAAACAATGAAATTCTCAAAGAAGAGAAGCGCATCAACAAAAGTCGAATGTTAAATAATTGCTCTGGCTGCGGCATTCAGCTACTTGCAACCCACAACTCATGACTATCAAGGCGATCTAGGTATTCTAATTGAAGCACTTCGTATGAAAGAACAGCAGCAATCAGTTTTGGCATACTGAACATCTTCATCATCACAAGAGAGTGAAATCCTCGGCACAGATGATCGCTGATCTCAACGACAACTGCTTCATTCATGTCTCCACAACCATGGGAGAGAGAGAGAGAGCTTGCATCACTTAGTCGTCATCTTTGGGCTTGCGGTATTGTGTCTCCAACTGCTTGACAACCACAACCCCGGTGGTGATAAGTGTTTGGACATTTGGTATGGCATAGTTCTGTGCCACATACGCTCCTAGCAATGCTCCAAGAGTGAATGAGAAACTACTGCGAATAAACCCCATCACAGCAATCCACTCCTATCCGATCCGATCCGATCCGATCCGATCCAAGCTTCTTGAGATTGTCTCCAATGCAGTGGAGGAACTAGTCTTCTTTCCTCTGGAGACCTCAATTGCTTCGTAATCCTGCTGCAGATATGTTCAAAACCAGAGCAGAACTTGAGACCTAGTTCGCACCACCACAACTCAAAAAACTCTAAACCCTAAAATCTTTCTTAAAACCTAAGAGTCTTTCCGTTAGTTTTAGGGTCTTTCTGTTCCAACTCAGATTTGTGCGATTCAGTGCAAAACAGTTAGGAGTTTCTTTCAAAAGATGATTGGTGATTACCTACCTAGTAGCAGGATTAGTAGAGCATCTCCAGTAGTGCTCAGTATGTGACCCTTCAAAAATGTTTTCACATCCAAATTTAGTTATTTACTGTTTTGCAACCCCACCCATAACACTGAAACTGGGACAGCAAATAGGTGGGCGACTACTTATTGGGAACCAGCTACACCAATCATTATAGCGGGCCAATCAGAAACTCTGATCATCAGTCAGACCTTATTCATTACGCTCTTTTCTGCAGGTGCTCAGCATTGCTGCGTTTTCACCAGCCACCGCAATCTGTGCAATTACGCTGAACCAAAACTATTTTCCTGAGCCAAACCGGCATATTTTAACTTTTCTTCATCCAACTTTATTGTGCCGGATCAGATACTATCTCTGGAGATGCACTATTGCCATAGTTTTAGGTTGGTTGCCACGGTTTTACAGCCCATCTTTGATTTTGTTGTGAGCTCGGCCCTTCAAGGTAGAGACATTCTGATGCACGCAGAAACATCGCAAAGTTTGGAATCCATTTAAAGAACAGAGCCACTATGTGACGAGCCACTTGTTACTTTGGCTGCTTCTCTTTTTGTGGGGTTTTGTGCAGGTGAGAAACGAGCGCCTCCAGATCCTCCTCCTCCTACAGGATCAGTGCATACAAGAGCAAGCAACCGGGCCATGCAAATGATGACCACCTCAAAGCTCTAACATATGTTTCATGCAGCCAAATTGAAAGACGAAAGGTGTTGTGACACAAGATTGTAAGAAAATCTTTGGATATGTAGTCTAGAATGCATAATGCACCACCTCTTTGAATGCCTTTTACCCAGGTATGTCTCCCTAATTTTGCTTCAGTAGTCAAAGTGTCAAACAGATCTGTTGCAACCCACCTGGATAAATTTGATTATGTTGAGCTTCTCGCACAGTGAGCTAAATCAGGCTCACATAAAATTTGCTGAAGCAGAAAGCCTGAGTCTTCTTCCCCCACAAGATGCTACAGGTCACTTGGGAACCTAGTAACAGAATTCAGGCACCTGTTTTTAAAATGAGACACTTTCTTGATCATCTAGAGAAGTTCCCTGATGTTTAAAGCCATTAGCTGAAGATTTGCGGTTGTTGGGATGCAAAGTTTACAACATTATGACTGTTGGGATGCAAAGTTTTACACATTATGGTTGTTGGGATGCAAAGTTTACAAGATTATAATTGTTGGGATGCAAAGTTTTTACAAGATTATGATTGTTGGGATGCAAAGTTTTACAAAATTATGGTTGTTGGGATGCAAGTTTACTCTTGAAAAGTTGGATCTTGGAGTTATTGTTTCCATGAGGTTACATTCAGGCATATTCTTGACAACACAAACTAGTTTTTTTAGTTTCTCCGACCAGAGAGCTTAGTGCATGTCAAACTCATGATAATTTCCTATTTTCAGCCATATTCTTTCCCTCTTTTTTTTTCAGATACTTGACTACAAAGTCTAAAGGACATGGTAAGGACTAGTGTTGGTCTGGTATACATGCCTGTGCCTGGTATCAACACTAATAGCAAGGACCGTACCAGTCTGGTAGGAGTTCAGGCAATGCCAGCCTTGTACCAACCTGTTAAGGACTTGAGGTAGTGCCAGCCTTGTACCAGGTTTACATGAATTTCAAAACTAAACCCTAAACCAATGTTGTTATGTTACATAGGATTAGGGTGTATATGAACCAAGGTATGCACCCTAGAATTTAAAACCCAGACCGATTGGTATGAGATAATGGAATATGCTGGGAAGACCTGGCTTACTTGATTATGTTCACTGAAAATACAAGTGCATTGAAATAGACCCAAAGTTTCCTTCTAGAAGGAACTCGTATTCATATGCTATGCACGCAAGTTTTTTGGTGCTTCCTATTACATCTATTAGATTGCAAGCTACATAAGTTTAGGGTAGGGAACATGTTTAGTGGCACTTTGTATTTCTTTTATACTTTTAAGCTATGATCTTGGAATAAGAAAGGTGATACCTATGGTTGTGATATTTTCAGTTACACAAAGTTTTTGTGCTTAGCAGCATGTGATTGGAATTGTTCATGCAAGCTTGTCTTCATGTTACACTTGTGTGGTTCTTGATCCTACCCCTTTCTTTGAGGATGTGACTGATGGCATCTACAAAAAACCTCGGTCTTTGGTTGAGCCACATTATCCATCTGTCTTTGAGGTCTGAGATCTTGAGACATGTCGATGGTTTCTTTTTGTTGTTTTGAAGTTCTGGTTTTATTGGTTTGTTGTTTGGAGGAATGGATTGAGTTTGCCTCTTCAAATTGACACAGAACTTTTTCTAGAATCTCTAATGTGCATCATTGATTTAGTTGTAGTGTTAGTTTTTTTTTGTGTCCACTGGCAGTATCAAGATTTTGGGAGATTCTCTTGAGGGTTGAAGAGTTTTTTATGTTTTCCCACATGCAGAGATATTGGCATGTTTGGCTTTTGTACCATATCCTGTTCTTCAATGAGCAGATAATTTGCAGCTTAGTGTTAGGCATCAAATACTGCACTTCATGTTCAAGGTTTTCCTTTCATTGAATGCTCTGTGGCAGTTGCCAATTGATTTCCCAGCCAACATCCGTGTATCTATGTTGAAGGTTGCATTAGATTTTTGGTGCATTGTTTCTCATCCTTTTCCTCAAGCAAATGCTGCGAGCTAAGGCTTTTGTGATAGAGGTTATGGTTAGGTTTCTTACTTCTTCACATTCCTTCTATGAATTGTGCCACTGTGCCATAGTGGAGCCTTCAATTTTTGACTTTACATAACAGCAATCCTATCTGTCCTGTTGAGTTTAGGGTTCATATCCTTGCCCTTCCAACATATTTTGGTTGTAAGAGTGCTCAAGGTCCAAACGCTTTTCCCATTGTGGCTCCTTTGCTCACCACTCTAGCTCAGTTGGATTGTGCATCTGAGGTGGTTTTTCAGTGATGGTGGTTCCAGAGGTTTGAACTGGGATGGAACCACTTTGATGTTTACAACGTCAAGTGCTTCTACCATGCTGTAGGCCACATGTTAGTTTTTGAGTGCAATATGCCTTGAGAAACATGTTTATATTTGTATGCAAATTCAACAAACCCAAGTTGCTCATCTGCTGATACAAGTCTTGTGCGTTCTGCCAAAATTTTGCATTGTACTCTGCTTGCCCAGCATCATCATTCTTGATCCACACAACAAGATCTTCCAAGCCATCATCCAGTATGCTGATGCTTGGAAGGCCAAATCTCCTATCTTAGGATCAAGTCCCAAGTGCCTAAGAACTTCCCTAAGAAATACCCCAGTAGCATTTCAAATACCTTCTTCATCTGTAATTGGCACACAAATAGGAGTTTACTTTGCACTTGGTGCATGGATGTTGCATCTGGGCTTGGATCAACTCCAAATGAAAATTATCCTTTTGGTGGGATTGATGTCCCTGCCATTATCTTGGCAATTAGCTTTGGACTCTCCCTATACTTATTGCACAAGTAGAATCTGAAGCTGGGTAAGCAGAAGAGAAACTTAAGTTGTACTATCTGTATCTTTTTAAAGTATTTCTCCCCTATCAGTTGGAAATGCCTTCCTCTTTCTCCTACATACACATTATTTAGGTATTATTTGCCAAGGTATTAAAGGATGAGTGCCCATGTTCACAGCCAGATTCAGAATAAACTATTAAAACCAGGTGTCTTTCTGTGTCTGTCCAAGGGCCATGTCAAATATTTCAGATCCAGAGCTGCTCTTGAGCATGGGTGATCAGTAATGAGTCTCATACTAGTCATGCTTTCAGGTTGAGGTCTGCCATCAAGTTCTTGTAGAAACTTTATATGATTTTGGTTTGAGAAGCTTGACAATTACTAGTAATTGCAGAATCTATATGTTCAACAAACTTTCTCTGTTTGAAGGTCACCATTGTTATTTACGTTGCATGCATTTAGAATCTGTTCAGAAAACTTCCCCCATAATTTTGCATCACAAATTTCTTTCAAGCACAAATTGGTTGAATATGAATGCAAGTCTTTTCATTGATAAACGGTGTAGCTGGTAGCAGAATGATATGTTACCAGAATATGAGTGCAAGTCTTGTCATTGCATTTAAAGATAATTTACTTCAAACGTCTTACTTTCTATGGCATGATCTGTTCTTTGGGATCTTATGTATTATGATGGTGTAAGTGTTTTGTTTTTGATGTTTACACATTTACACCCAAGTGCATTGTGTGAGCTTTGTGTGACTATTTTTGTGGATGCAGTACCTAAGACTGATGTTTGGCATTTCTTGGCTGAATATTTATTTATTTAAAAAAATGAGGTTAGCGAGCGTCAAATTTAATTTTCCAAAATTTCAAGCTTTAAGGAATACCTATGCAAAGTACACATTATGTTGTGCATTTGTGACAATAACCCAATGGTTGGGATAATAAATAGTTTTCCACAAGTTGTGAGTTTGACTTACAACAATTTTGGGAAAAATCGATGAGGGTTTTCCTTTATTTTCAACTAGATGTTTTGCAAAATATTTTGTGGTGAACATCAGTCATAGGTATAGGTATTATTTTCATTTATTTATATTGTTGGTGAAGAAGGATAGGAGGAAATGCTATGGAGAAGCTAAGTGTATGGCATTATGATAGTTGAGGAGCAGAGACATCAAGACATTCTTAAAGATTTGGATGTTTTAGATTTGTGTTGAAGCTTGTGTTGTTAGAATTTATCTTATTGTTGTTCCAATAAGCTCACTTCTTCACTGTAAAAAGTCTGTTGATGTTTCTCATATCTTGTGGATGTATGAACAAAGGTTAACTCAAGTTACAATTTTAAGGTTGCATTGTGGGGTGTATCTTTGGGATTTACCATGCCCTCAGTTTTGGTTACACAGTTCTCCACCAAATGTAAAAGAACTGGCTCTGATATATAACCGTGGTTCTCAAAAATCTAAGAATTTATTCTGATTAACGATAGTTCTAAAAAAAAATCCAAGAATTGGAGGTTCTTCAATTCTAGAAAAAACACCAGAACCCGATGTTCTTTCATTACAGTTCTGTTGGCCAAATAAACGAAGCCATGATTTTTAGAATTTCAAAATGGAAACTGAAGGTTATGAAGAAAGCCAAATAACCGGATAACACTGGTATATATTGACAAGGCAATAAAAAACAAAGTGCTCAAGCATTGTGCTAGAACCCTATCTGTATCTAGCTATTACACATTGAACTCTTAATTCACTCAAGATAACTAGGAATCCATATTCAGATCACCAAATCCAACAATTTCATTGGCTATAACAGTTTTTGTTCACACTTACACACAAGCCCTATTCAACACCTTCTATATATATAGTGGTTCGTAACTATAACCCTTGTCTATATATCTGTATACAGACAAGGATGAAAAGCAAGGTTCCTCTTAGCACACACAAAGTTGGAACCTGACAGTAATAGTAGTAGTGCTCAAGCATCATTCTGTGGTGCAAATGTGCTTGGACAGCAACAATAACAACAAAAACAAGAACAAAAAGATATTTAGCTCAGGAACTAATGAGGACATTTTTGTATTGTTGTAGCCTATGTCAAATTCTGGTAGTATTGTGAGTGACTCCTCCTTGCAATCTGCACCTAGAATCAGATGAGTTCAAAAGATGTGAATGAATAGTGTTGCTTGAGGAGATGCACCCCCACCCACCCATCAAGTCAAATTCTCAAGACCTATGTGGAAAAGGTAGTTGTAGAAACCTTGCCATGTGATGAATTGAAGCTCTATTGGCTCTCCCTGCAAGATTACCAAACTGATGTAACTGAGTTATCATTTGTTCTCACATTGTTATTGTTTTTTAAATTTGTGTGTTTTTTTTATAAAGGAAGTTCATGCAACATTTGCTCAATGCTAAGGAAGTTCATACAACATTTATTCACTGCTAAGTATGCGACTTCAGAAAACTGAAAGAAGAACCCACATTCACAATCTAGTGATAAATTCAATAGACCCAATCCTGTGAATCGATGAAGAAGAATATTTTAAAGTATAATTTTTGAATGGGATGTATACACCTGGATGAGATCAGATTTGGATGTGAAAATGTCCAACCTCATGTCAATTTCGGACATGGATTCAATCTAACTTTTTTTGTAAATGCTAACAAGTTGATGTCTCATGGGACAAATTGTCATGTGTTGCTACAGGGATTCTTTGATTTGGCTGGAAAGAGTGCATCCACTAGCTTATGTTCCTTATGTGGCAATCTTGCACTTGTTGAAAGCCATTTCAGACACACATCTTTCTAGATTCCGCACCAATGTTTATTATGGCAAAAGCACACCGTTAGAGGAAGAGGTCTTGCATATTCATCCAAAAGTGCCACTTCATGATCGGCCATCATGCACATACTATTACCACAACTATCGAAAATTCTATGCACAAATTTAAAAGTACCATTGAGTGAGGAAGAAGTGCAATCGAAAGGAGAATGAAAAGGACTTCCTCAATAGAAGTGCAAAGACCAAGAAAAGTGAAGGGACAGAAGGGGGGAGAGAGAGGGGGAAGGGGAATATGAATATTTATTTATTAAGTAAGGTAGTTTGTTTTGTTTGTTTGTCCCCTTGAGAACTCCCAAAACCATGGTGACCCCATTGTGCTCTTGGTATCATTCAAAAGCACTTGATGAGTAGGGGCGCCTTAAGGTGATTTTGTATTGTTTAGACATGCAGACGTATGGTGCATGAGTTATTGAATATTGAACATTTTTTTTTAAATCATAATTCAAAATTTTATAGAAATTGAGGCTTTCTTTCAGCATTATTAAAAAGTGCTCAATGAGTAAGATTTTATGGAAGTAATTTTGTATTATTTAGACCTAATGTGCAAGAAATTTTGAATTTTGAATAATCATTTCTATTGAAAATTCAATAAAAAATTTTATTTCAAATTCAATAAGTTAGATAACAAGTTCATGCTTGGGCCAATGGCACATGCCACAGTAATACACATTAAGTTTTCATGGGTGGCTGGATCACCACAACACATTTGCTAACAAATAACACAATGTTGACCTCTTTAGAAAGAAGATAAAATCTGTGGTAAAGCCTAAGTCTAAGGGGGAGGGCATTCTCAAAATAAGGGGTTCAAAAAAGAGGTGGTAGATAAGTCTGGCCTTGCATTTTGGGAATATCCCTCACACACAAACTTTACCCAAGTCAAATGTTATCATGGTCTTAAACATACTTAAATCAAAAGGCATAGGAGGGGAGGGTTCTTACACCTACTCTTTAAGGATAGAAGTGGTCTTACACTTATTGATCAATAAAAGATCCATCTCACTCCTAAGAGTAGGCATAAGAACCTTCGTCTTCCTCTTTTCTAGGAGGGATATATGTGAATATTCACAAATATAAGGTGCCATCCAAATACACTATTAAAATTTGTGGTGGGAAATTATTGTTCTCAAACATCTAAGTGTCCAAAGACAAAACAATAAGCTATTGGAAAGAGGACATCTAAGAGCCATAAGACAAAGACACAAAGGCATCCAAAAGAGCATACCCTTGTGGGGGAGGGGGGAATGGCCCAAGGTCATTTTTTGGTGGGTTGATTCATTTACTTACACCACATTTTAAGTGACTAGAAGGGTGCTTTCAACTGGACTCAACAGAAGCAATTTCATTCACATAAGAAAAAAGAGCATCCCTTCTTCCTGGGCAGCTAAAGAAAAACCTTGATAGGACACAAGCTTCTCGAACTTGTGACCTTGGAAAGGAAAGGAAAAGTGATGAACTCAAGTTGAAGTGGGCCAGTCATCATCCCCTGTATGCAAATGTGGTCTCCATCTTTGTTGCAAATTACTTTTAATGGTTTGATTTGGAGATCAGAAAGGGAACAAGGACTGAAGGTTTGATCAGCACAAAAAGCCTTTGGACAATCCCAACTCATGTCAGGATTCCTAGGAGAGGGATGGGGATTTCCTCTCATGTCCATGGTTTAGTCTACCTAGAGTTTGGTTTCATATACATAAAGGTATGGGATGGAGACATGTTTTCCAACTTAACTCTTAGAGTTTAATGGCCATTTGTGGAAATGATCATAGATTAATAACATTCTTACACTTTTAAAACCCCATATATAAAATCACATGATAATGAATATGGAAATCCAACCATTCATTATGAAGTTCACTTTCTCATATTTGTTAGAGGAGGAAATCATTGTATAGATGAGAGATGTGCATTTGGAGGAGTTATAGCAAACTTACAAGTGCACTTAATTTGGACTGAAAATCCAACAATTGCTTCAAGATAGTTTGTAGTTACAAAACATTAGTTTTAATTCAATTGTATAGTTGGTATTGGGTACAATTTGATGGACTACAAAGGAATTGATAAGTCATTTTTTTTACATGAATTGGTTTTAATAAATTTATCCTTAAAATAACCTTACCTTTTGGCCCCTCTTTCATTTTGAAAATTTTTTTTCTCCTAAATGTTGGTTAGATGCAAAGGAAAGTGAACTCAAGACAAAGTAGGAGCAATTTTCTCATAAAGGAGAATTAAGAGCAACATTTTTTTCATAAGGGGACATTTTTGTCCAACATTCACAATAGGACAAAAAAAATTGAAAGCAAAATCAAAACTCAAGTTGAAATTCATTTTACCACCAACCTAGGGGAAACAAGAGTTTTTGACCATGTTTTTTATTAATGTTTTCTTTTGGTCAAGTGTTGATCTCACCTTGAACTGACCCCCTTAATGGGAATACTTCACCTTGAATTCTCTTCCTTTAGAGGATATCTTCAATAAAATTTGAAGAATCAGGTAACCAATCTCCAAGGTCTTTTCAAATAGGAGAAAAGAGTATACCCTTGAATTTCAGCCAATGCCTAGTTTGGGTTCAATGAAAATAAAGGTAAAGTAGCCATTTTGATGGATTCCCATGCTTCAATAAAGAAAGCATGAAAATTCCTATTACGATGTGACGAAAGCCCAAAATTGAAATTTGTGAAATAAAAATGAAAATAAAAAGGTTTTCCTTTTGTTTTTTTCATATCATGTAAAGTTGAATTGAGCCCATTGCTGAATGGATGCTACCCATGACCACCTTGAACATGGTTTTGGACTCAAATCATAGCAACAAAAACAAAATTGCCTATCTTATGACTTGTAACCATTCAATTTGCCACTCCCTCATGGCAGAAACTTACCAAAGCTAACCAACTTTGATATGTTGGAGTAAAAATAGTCAACTAGATTATAACTCAATTTGTAGAACACTTGAATGATATAGATAATCATGATTCATTTCTAACCACGAACACATTGAAAGACATTATGTTTTAAAAGTTAGTTGGAATTTGTTCTTCACTTGTTGCCTGGGAAAATGAATTTTTTTTTAGCATGTTGGTGAAATAATCAACGTTCTCAAACATTGGTATATTAATTAGATGTATTCTCGCATATCATGTAGTTAGTTTGAAAAAAAATTATTTTCACAACAGGTGCATTTTGATGGCAAACACTAAATAGAAATTACAAATTAAATGTGACATTGAACAAGGCAAATGCCCAACAAAAAATTGTTTCTAAAAAAGAATTGATTATATCTTGACTATGATAAATAAAATAACTATCATCGATTCTTCATATTTTTCACACAAAGGCATGTGGTGCAATAATTAAAAACAACTGATTCAAGGAGTAGATTTCAAGTTAAAATTTCCCAACAACCAATTTTCTTCCTCATATATCAACTTGGTCCACTTCTTTGGTCAAGCTGAAAATAGGGCTAGCCCAAGTTTCCTAAGGAAAAAAAAATTGAGATCATGTTTTTCTCAAGGACCTTAACTACATTTCTATGTGGAAAACATTTAAGGAAGTTGCAATGGTTTGGAATTTTTCTAAGTTGCACGAAGGATCAATGCATGATTTCATTTTTTAATTTTTTAATTTTTTTTTCCAAGCTAAAACCTAGGCCATTCCTTTTTTAACACAAGCATTTGTGTGCAATCACACTACAATGAACCAAAAAGGGTGTCAAGCCACAAACAAAACCAATCAAAATTAGAAAAATATTTATGTTTTTTCATTTAAAACCATCACAATCATGGCAAGTTGTTGTTATTTCATTCATATGAATGTAAGAAAATCCAAACCACAAATCCATTTGATTAAATTTTAAGTTTAGGTTTTGATTTAAGGCATTTGACGGTGTTCACCTATTGCATCAAAAGGAGGCAATTTTGCAAAAGGCTATCAAAAAGACTCATACAATAAAAGCATTTTGATGGGGGGAAAATCAAAAAGATAAAAACCTTTTAGACACATACAAAAAACATCCATGCCCAAAAAATTATGGAATTTTAAAACTTTCAAAATTGATCCAAAGTTATAAAATTTCAAGAGCTTTTTAACACATATAAATGAGGTATATTGCACATGATTATTTTTTTAATTTGTAGTTTATTATACAAGAAGAAAAATGTAGAAAATCAATTTTTGGTTATGATTTGAAATTGTTACCATTTTAAAAAACACAACAAGAATCTACAAAGAATTTATACACTTTCAAAAATTCATATTTATTCAAAAATGATAAAGAAAATAAAATGTTATGTGTTGGAACAACTATAAACATTTTTATATGTGATTTGCAAAAGATTTTGCTTTTAAATTCATTCATATGAAAATTAATTTTTAGGTAAAAAGACATGCAATCCTTGTTTAAAGTAATTTTGTTGACTCATTGTATTTTGTTTGCACCCATTTACCCAAAAAACATAACCTCTAAGGGTAGTTCAACACATTTGTCCTATGGGGAAGCATTTTTTTAAGAACATAACCTTGGAAAACATAAGCCCAAAAAACAATTCAACACATTTAGGGAAAACAATTTCCTTGGGAAACACAACCATGTCCTCCAAGGATGGTTGTGTTGAACTACCTTTCAAGCATGTGTTCCTTGGGAAAATTATTGTGCACTCCCCAAGGAATGTATTAGAAATGCAAACATGTTCCCACAAGGAACTCAAACCTTCATTGGGAACATGGTTGCATTTCCATGGGAGCATGGTCCCTTTGTCCAAGGAAAAAATGGGGAACATAACCATTTTTGTGGAATAACTATAGTTTTTTCATGGTTGAAAATCCTCCAAGACAATAATGGAAATGATTAAAGAATTTGATCACAAGATCTCCCAATTAAAGTGGAAAGGTACAACCACTAGCACATGCCAATTTTTAATAACCATTAGCGACATGACCCCAACCAAGTTGGGCTCACAATCATAGCTTTAGGCTTATAAACAAAGCTAAGGCATGAAAATGGAAGCAAGTTGGGAAAGTGTTATGGGATTCAAGCAAATTCACATAAGTTTGAAAAAGTGCTAGGAAATGAAACCCACCATTCCCAAATAGATTCCCACTTTGGGAATTGGAGTCCTATGGGTGCCCCAAATTTTTGCAACAAAAGTGCAAATGACAAACCTTGTTTAAATTAGTCTTTTTTTGAACTATATACTGAACATTTCTTGGAATGTAAATATTGAAAGTGGGCTTGCATTTCCATTTGCAGATCCAAAGCTCAAGTTATGACCAAAAGAATAGTTAGCAATCGAATTGACAATTTCATTCATTACTAGGAAAGCCTTGAAAAACGGTCAAATGATGTCTAGTTGGAATGTGTAATAGGTTTAGGGTCTTCTCAAAAATTACAATTTTTTTTGTGAAAGCTTGTCAATTGAAGTCTATATGCAAGAATTATGAACTTGTGACAAACTTTCAAGACTCATATCTTGCCAAAAAAAAAGTTAATAAACATTCTCATTTTCGAATTTTGGAGAATTTTTGGAACTTCAATGCAATCCTTGCTAATACCATAAAATATATTATAAGGAGTCCAAAGTGATGACTTTTCCTAATTTTGAAATCATGGTGAATCATGTGAATCTGTGTATGTCATGATTTCATCTATGCACCATTTCACTTTAATTTGCAATAAACATCTTCTTTCTTAGTTTGTGCAAATTGATTTCACCTTGAACTCACATTAATGAATTCTATAAATTCCATTTTGAAGCTCCCATGCCTTTTTTTTTGGAAACTAATGAAAGTGCCTTGGGTTTGAATATTTGCAAAATTAGAAATCAACAAGGTTCTTTACCTTTATTCTACTTGACAAACTTAAAAGTGGCTCATTAATGTTCCAACCATATTCATCACAATCATCATGACTTGGGGATGAAAAAAAAAATTAAAAATTAGTTTTTTATTGAACATCTTCAACGGTAATGTGTATTTTTGCATTGGAGATTGAACTACATTTAATATATTGCTACTATCTATTGTTTGCCTATTTTTGTTTTTGTTTTGTAAAAACTGATTCCAAATAAATGAAATAGACAAACTAATATTCATTACCAATTGGTCAAGTGATTCATCCATTAAATATGAAACACCAATTGATTTTGCAAATATATTTGAAGGTGAAACATTAAAAGTTATTAAAAATATATGGGTATTCTTCAATTTCATTTGGGAATTTGACATTAGTATCATTTAGTCAAAGTTGATTCACCTTCTTTGTTGAAAGTAATCTTTCTTTTATAAACCTTGTTCATATTATTTTGAGATTTTTTGTTTTATAATATGTAGTTTAATGTAGAAATATGTAATAATGTAATGATCATGAACATATGAGTATGATTTGGTTTATTGCAAATGTGTCACAAGCATGTGGTTTGGTACATATTGAATTCATTTTTTGAAATATTTCATTATGATTCTCATTAGAACAATGTATTGTATTATAAGTCCAAGAGGCTATTGTTTTCACTTGTCTTTGACCTAATTTGGACTTTATTATTCCTTGGATCATATTTTTAACACCTCCATAGAAGTTTCAATAGTTTTTTACGAAGTGGATCTAAATACATAATGACTTTTTCACCATGGTTAATGGTTAATACCTACCTTAATCTACAATGGAAATTTGCATTTGATTTTCATATGCAAATCCCTCTTTTACTATTGATTGTCACTTACCCTTTTCAAAATCAAATTAAAGTTTGATGTAATCATAAATTTGTTGTAGAAGATACAAATGAAGAAGCATCATTGTTGATGATATTGTCAATATAGATATATGCTAGGTATTGGCACTGGCTAATTTACTAGACCAATTAGTACTCCGTAAACTAGTATTACCTTCAATATCTCAACATTATACCAATGGGCAACCTTGGTGCCTATGTGTGGTTTGGACATTTGAACCTATCATGGGTGCAAATGTAATAATAAAAGTCACGCATGAACACTTAAATGACCCCTTACAATGCAATGGGTGAACTCATCATCTTGATGTAATAAAGAGAAGATTACAAATGTGATGGATTATTAATCCCTGGATTTTATACTGAAAAAAATACCAAAGACAAAAAAAGTTTCACACACTATTACCATGCAAAGGTATATTTGAATTTTGATCAATTATGATTATGCCATTTCCAAGTCATTTCAACTTATTTTAGTAAAAGCGCCATTACATTACTTAACAAGTATTTTTGGGTATAGGCTCTATGATTCATTACATTTATTTCAAATTATCCCAAATGGATGTTCTAATGATAAAATAAAAACATTGTCCACATAATCATTTTCAACATTGGCGAAATCTATAGATTATCAGTTGTAGATACAACTCTTGAAGATTCAAAAAAATGCTTGATTAACAACACCCACCCTTCATTTAGGTGTTTATAAGTAAAGAATTTAGCATTAATTTAAGTCATGTATGGGATTATGCCTACCATTAGTTTTCTAGAATATCCATCTTGTTCATGGATCATCAACTTTTATATTATTTGTCATTGTCCCTTGTGTTAGGTATTTATTTTGTTTGGCACATAGAAAGTATAATTAATTAACTCCCATTCATGCTAGGTGCTTTTGAAACCCATCATAGTTAAGAATTATTATTCACTTTGATACATGTATTGAATCCAAAATAGGTCCCTTTGTCAAATATTCCAACATGTAGGACCAACCCATAGGGTAACTTTTTTATTTGTCATGGTGCCCATGTTGCATATTTACCCATTGTTTGCCCCATGTGAAATGTACTTATGCTCATGGATTTTATTAACAATATTGGTGTGAGAGAAAAATATTGACCTAGAACAAAAATATATGGGAATGTTGGGCATGTACTAAATATTTTTACCCTAATGTACTTGTGAGTAGATATCATGATACATACGAAATATTTTCCTAGTAAATTTATTTTACCATTTTAACAACCCTACTTTATCTCTATTTTATTATTAAACATTTCAAGTTTATTATATTTTCATTGCATACAACAAGCTTATGTTTGACTTTTAATTTTATTCTAGCATTCAAATAGGCACATAAATAGAATATGTAGAAATCTAGCTTATTTGCACTTTCATCCTTTGCATCTCAAATTGAATTATGATGAATTTGTTTGAGTTTTTGGTGACTAAATCATTTTTAAAAAATTGTCTTGGCATTGCATTGTTGTTCATTCCACAAATTACCTTGAGCTTAAGTTTATGTTCATGGAACCAATTTTTCATCCTATTCCCATTTTCCATTGTAAAGATGCATATTGAATGTATTATGAACAATATTGAATACTATTAATATTATCCCTTCAAATGTTTTAATGTCATGTATTCATGTTTATGATGCCAATTGCATGCTTAATTGTCTTCCCCCTGCTAATGTGCCATTTTGTACACATATTACATATTTTGATATACCTTCCCATCTAGTTTATATTCACCCATTTATGTACATACATGATATCAAGTGAATGATAAATTATTTATCACTAACTTAGTACCTTGTGAACATGGTTAATGTTTGTCATTTTTTTTTGCAAACTTAGTTGGATTGAAAACTTTCCTACATTTACTTGATATTACTTTTGGGTTAGAGTTTTTTTTAAGTTTATACACCTTTAAGCCCAATTTATAATTTCTCTCAAACAACTTAATTACTTGGATTTGGATGATATATTAAAATTTGACATGTTCAACATTAAACCCATACCACCATCCCACTAAAGTCACTTGAGTTTTTAAAAGCTGTTCATATCCACATTACAAGGTTGGGGAATGTTAACAATAAAATTGATTATTTATTGAGCTTTGAAAGCATTTCAAAAAAGTACCTTATAAATTTAACAATAATTTTTTTTTTCCTCAAGAAATGAATGATGGACATAAAAGAGCCATTCAAACTAAACACCAAATGACAAACCTGAAGACCAATTACTTGGTGTGAAAGTTGATTTTATGTTTTAGACACCTCATTGAAAGATCTTATTGTAAAAAAGTTGAGATTTGGCCATTACTTTATTAGCTTTCAAAATAATTATGATTTTTCAAAATTGGACATTTAGTTTTTTTTATTGTTCTACCTGTTGTCAAAGGTAAAACAAAAATTCAAGGAAAAAACTATATGGACTTAACAAATTTATTTGGACTTCACAATGAATGCGAACTAGAAGACTTCATTGATAGATGAAGGTCCATAATACAAAACTAGCTTTGACATTAAAATGTGGTGTATAGGTTGCAACTTGTGTTTGCAATATTAAGAGGTGATGCTTTTGAGAGTTTGACTTATATTATCTCATGAATTTTTTAAAAGTTTCATCAATTAAGCCTTTTAAAATCTTCTACTAATTAGCTTCTTTCATTAATTAATTTTTTAAAAATTTCAATGAAAAATAATGTTAATGAAAGAAATCAAATTGAAAATCCAAAACTCTTACATCATCTTAAGGGAGTAAAACAAAATTAGAGGATAAAATTAAAAAGAAAGCCATATGGGAACAAGAAGACATTATTGACTTTCAATTGGGAAATTATGTGGTTCTTTGCACTCATGGATGTCATTTTCTTATCAACTCATCTTGATGATGATCATCTTATTGGTCTCTTAATTGTGATTTCTAGTCTTCATCGTTGTTGCCTTCTTCTTTTTCATCTCGTAATCATGATCACCGAGTTGTTGGTCTCCTAAGTGTGATGATACATTTTGGCAATGCTTTTGAAACAAGTTTGAAGTTGATTTTGGGTGGGGTAGGTTTGGGAAGGTCTCTTTAGACCAATTTGGGATTGGTTTTGGGTGGGGCATATTTGGGCTGAATTCAAGGGTGATAAGTTATCAAAAGGCATGTTTCAAGGTTGGCATATACAACATGCATGAAACATGAACATTTGAAACCAATTGGCACAAGAAAAGTTTTGTTCCATTAGAAAGTAAAAGTGTAGTTTGTAATTAAAAGTTTACAGTTTAAAAATTATGTTAGATAATTTGTAATTTGTATCAATTTGATTGTGGAAGTGAAAGCACACTAAGGTGTAACAAAAATGGCCATTGCAAAGTCTATTTTAGGAATTTTTTAAATGTATTTTTAAACACAATAAACTTAACAAAAACACAAAAAATTGAAACAATGTTTAAGTTAACATTTTTTTCCAGTCCAAGTCAGTGGTGCTCTACTTTTAACCTTTTTTAATACCTCTATTTAGTATTGGTCATGCAAGATATCCTTTTGAATATGTGATGCAATTTTTTAAAAAATAACTAATATTTTATATTTCATATTTCTAAACTTTTTACATCTAAATGTCATAACCTTTGAGACTATAACATGTTTCAAAATTGTGAAAAAAATTTCAATTCCATAATAAATAATGAATCCATAACACTTTTTTAAAAATGGATTGTGACCCCAAATTGCCTAAATTACAAAGTCCATATTTCAATGAAAATTAATATTTTTGATGTAATTATTTGAAAATAAAAATGATAAAGAAGTTAGTTTCACTTATTTTGGTTTTTAGGTTTTAAAGTATAGGGTTTTTAATTTCCAACTTGGATATGTGTTTTATATAATAGTATGTGTCCAACCCAAACTTTTTTGCTTTTGTGACATTCAGAAAAGTCCATTGTAATATGTGTTTACCCTTTATTATATTTTGTGATATAATATTTTATTTTATTTTTTGCATTACTTTTGGTGACATTTTGAATTTTGGAACCTAATTGGAAATTATTCAAAGCCTATCCTAACCTATCCTAAAACCAAGAATCATAAATAAAATAAAATAAAAAGACAATCAAAACCAAAGCAACCCCTACATTTGGAAAAAATGAAATTCAAATTGAGTTTCTTTCTAAAAAATGAGAACCAAAACCGATCCCACAAAATTTCTGGAATTGGAATCAAAGGTTCTTTGCACAACCTAAGAACTACCCAACACTAAGTAAAAGCCTTAATTCAATGATTTAAAAATCCTACCAAAACATTAGGTCACAATTAAAACAAAATTCGCTATAATTAAATGCATAAGACAACAATGGATGTGCATGCGTGCAATGTTAGGTCCCTTTAAAGTTTACGCTATGCTGATGGACTATCACCACGGAAATGTGGAAAGTGTTCAAAACACATCCAAAGGTCATCCCATGAAAATTCAAAAATCATTTAGGTGTGGGCTTGGGTAGTCAAGTGTAATGTAAAGTGAAAAATAGACTTCATTGAGGTGTAAAAATATTAAAATGAAGCCAAAAAATGTAACAAATTATTTTATGTAACCTTAAAAATGAATCTTCATGGATCATAGAAGAAGAATAAACAATTTGATGAATCACAACTTTTTTGGTCCATGGGCTAATAAACTTCATGCCCACCTTTAAGAAAAATAGTGAAAATTTGAAAAAAAATTGCAAAAAAATTTGACCAATCACAACTTTTTTATACCATGAGCTAAAAAACTTTGTGCCCACCTTCCAAAAAACTTATGTGTGAAACAAATTTGACCAATCACACTTTTTTCGGCCCTTAGGCTACCAAACTTTGCGCCCACCTTTTAAAAAAAAATTTATTAAACTCCTTTAAGGGAAAAATATGACAAAAAGTTTGTAGACCAATCATGACGTTTTGGGCTCATGGTCTAACTAATGTCCGACCCACCTCTAAAAAAAATTATTAAAAAAAAGCTGAGTTTGGAGTTTGGACCATCAAAATATGACCAATCATGATTTTTTGAATTCATGGTCCCCAGAGACTAGATACCTATTTGAAGTGCATTCATAGTCCATTTAATGCTAATTTTCATCCATTTACATTTCCATGGTTCTTTGGTCTTTCAACCTTGGTGTAAAGTGAACTTGAACCTTGAAATAACTTTTGGAGGATTGTCTATTTTGATGTCATGAGCTTTCAAGCTCTATCGTAAAAGGGGCCTTAGCGCATAGTTGAAACAAGAATGTGAAATCGTTGTAAAATCTTCTACAACCAAACAATCACAGAAGTGTTCAAAAATCATAATAGAATTTATTTTTTTTGCAAATAGACAAACATTGAAATAAACAATGTAAAAGAAAGTTGAAAGTCTTGATAAGCTCACAATTTTTCATAAGGAAAGGAAACCCAATTGGATCAAAACGGAGGTCAAATTAATGGTTGAAAAATGGTACATTAGAGGAAGCATGGGCATGGGAAAGAGGGGACAAACTAATGAATGTATGGGGTGAGAATATTTTCCCCATTCACCCAAGAACTAAATTACTATGAAAGTGTTAATGTGAAAGAAGAAGATCACATTGCAAAGATAATTAATAGGAATAACTTGTGACTAGAGTTGGAAAGTGATCAAAATTCTCCATTTACAAGCTTTTTGAATCTCTTGCTAGATGTCATTTAAATTAGCACTACTGTAGGAAGTTTCCTTTTTGCCTTGATACCCCACCATGAACTTTGAAGGAGTAAAGGCAAGCATCACCAAAGGAATAATGAAAACAAATGTCATACAATCACATTTATTTAAATGTCATCAAAAACAAAAATTGTATTTCAAGACATAGGGCAATGAGGATGTGACAAAGAACCATGACTATGAAAAGCTTAAATGAAACATTTGGAAATGTCTGCCTTTGAAACCTAACCCACTCTTTAATTTGCAGAGCATTATGAGATTGATACTAGCAAAATCACACACACATCGAATCCATTCACATTGAATTCTGTTTACACCAATGAATTTTTGTGGCAAATTTTTGTCATCTTGTGAACAATATTTTGGAAAAAAAAAAGATTTTATCACAAATTTTCTGTTTAAGAAATTTTTTTGCTATTTTTTTATATTAAGAAAATCATCAAAAAATTGCAAATGTTGCCTACAACTTAAGATTTTTTACTTTCATATTTTGAATATTTTCAAATTTAAATAAATACACTTATGGATGATAACCTGTTGAGCCACATCACAAAAATAAAATAAAATAAAATAAAATAGAGCAACATAATATTACATTACACCCAGTAAAGACAATTTAAAAAAAAAAGTTCTATTATAAATTCTAGTATTGGTCTAATATCAGGTAAAATTGGTACAAGGTTGATATTACCTCAGGTCCCTGAGTAGCAGGTTGGTATTAGTAGAACGCCAAGATTGCCTCAGCTCATCTCATATGAGACTGGTAGGGTCCTTGCTACCAGTGTTGATACCCATCACAAGCCCATAAACAGTACCAACACTTGACAAGTTGATGCAAGAGAGATTATTCCAAAAAAAAGAGTTTTTAATTTCCCTTCACAAAAAGGAAAAAAAATTTGTTCTTTGAAAACATAATTTTTCTCCAAAAATTTCAGCTTTTCTATCTATATAATTTTTTTTTAAAAAATTTTTTTTTAAAAAAATTTGGTGCCAAAAGCCGCCAAGATATTACAGTAATTGGCAATAAAATTACCGCAGTCATTAATACCCGGAAGTTAAACTTTGTTACGTCGGTTTACCGTTGAACGTAGGTGAGAGGAGTCATCGGTCTCGAACTCCGGGAGCGCAAAGACCGGGGGATAAAGGCCAGTAAAAGACAGAGTTGGTTCAGTAAAAGATGGAATGCATTTATAAGAGCTTGCCTGGTGGCATCCAACGTCGCAACTTCGTCCCTTCCGTTTCTGTCCGCGCTGCAATGTCCTTCCGCCGAAAAGATTTCTTTTAGTCGTCTCTCTCGTTTCGCTGCGCTTGCTGCCATCAGTCTCCGTTCTCCAACTTCTGTCTCTCTGTCTTTCTTTCTGTCATCTACGCTTGCTGCTGCAGCTCTCGTGCTTTCAACCTCGTCCATTTCCACCGCGAAAACAACAGTTTCTCCTCTCAAGAGACGGTCGATTTGAAGACCACCAAAAAAAAAAAAAAAAAAAGAAATTTTTCTTTTTTTTTTT
>Ga0116227_10002288_pt1 | contig 43582 bp, 29 predicted proteins | sample S1TSphgellanicum_FD_89693 | JGI IMG/M metagenome (GOLD analysis project Ga0116227, IMG submission 89693) | Host-associated microbial communities from peat moss isolated from Minnesota, USA - S1T2_Fb - Sphagnum magellanicum MG | ecosystem: Host-associated > Plants > Peat moss > Unclassified... | reverse complement strand
AAGGTAAACGGCAAATAAACAGAAGCTGCGGGAGAAATTACCTTGTTCAGTAGCAGTTAAAAAACACAGTAAATAGTACTACTACTTTAACTACTACTTTCAGTCACAGTAACCAGTAAAGTAAAAACATGTTAATAAATACTCTTTACTACGCATGAAAGCTACAGAATTCGGTGCAGGAGACTATAATTATATTATAAATAATAAATAATATGATTAGCATAGACGCCAGACAAAAATAAAATAAAAAATAAAAAATCAGTTTATTAATTTGGGTGTCTGTATTTACTTGATTTTCATAACTAATAAAGCACACTTTCTTTTGACAGTACCGAGAAATTTTTTAAAAAAAATTACAGGTTTGATAATGCCTTTATTATTTTTAGTTGTTTAATTTTGGGTATTATCTTAAATGTGGTAATACATTTTTTTAATAATCAAAAGAGTTATCAAATAATTGAATCAGTTTATTAATTTGGCTCCAGAATCCAGAGTCCATTTATATTCTGTATTTACTTAAGTTTTCAAAATTAATAGATTACATTTTTCTTTTTTTTAGCAGTAACCCAAATAAAACGGAGTTGGAATTTTGATTTTGATGCCTTTTGAAAAATGTCCTGTCAATTAAAAATTGGTGTGGAGATTATCTTAATAATATGTGGTACATAAATAAATAAATAAATAAAGATAAATGATAAATATATTATAGTTGAAACTTAAGAGTTATATTTACAATTATTATTTTAATTCTTGATTCTTTTCCATATTAGGCTAGTTGCACCTCGTTTTGCTTTTATCTTTTAAAACTTACTTTCTTTTTAATTCCTTGCTTTGATTACGTACCCCCCTCCCCCCTCCTCTCATAAAGAAAGAAACTCTCCTTCTTTCGCTCTTGTTCTGTTGCCGTCGTCGCCGTCGTTGCCGTCGCTCTTGTTCGTGTGTCCTTCGTCGCTGCCACTGTTGCCGCTGCACCGGCGTACTTTGCCTTCGCTTGCAAGAATTTTGTTGGCATTCTCAGTAGAGGAGAGGCGAAGTTTCGTAGCAAACAGATCCGGTTTGGTTTGCTTCGGCTTCTTCTTCTTCTTCTTCTTCTTCTGGAGGATGCGGACTTATATCTTCTCAAGAGATTGTAATCCCAGTCTTTGTTTCTTCTCGAGTATGGTTTGTTGTCGTTGCTTTGTTTGTACAACAACACACGGAGAATCCGTACTCGCTTTTCAGTGAAACTATCCGTCCTCTTCTTTGTCAAGTGTATTCGTTGCTGCAGATTTCTTCTTTCTCTTCTCCTTTTGTAGCTGCTTTTCAAACAAGTACAAGCGACGCCTCTTCTTCTTTCTTGTTGACGTTTTCTCAGCCTGTCACGCTCGCTCCCGCACCGGCCAAGCAAGAGACCGCAACTCTGCGCTCATGTACTTGTCAGGTATTTGCCTTCTTCTTCTTCTTCTTCTTCTTCTTCTTCTTCTTTCAGTTTTTGTTTCAGTCATACTGTGGTGCCGGAGACCAGCACGCCACCAATGCTATCGCTTCTTTTGTTTCTTGCTTGTTCTTGCTGGAAGTGTTCGCGACAAACTAGGAATGCCGCTACCTGTCCTTTGCATTTTGCAGCTCCCTTTCTCTGTCTGTCTGTCTGTCTGCATCTGTCTGTCTGTCTCTGTCTATTATTAGTCATTTCTATTCCTTGATGAAGCGAGAACTTGCAGGAAGGGAATGTACTGGGATCAATCACAGAAGAAACGATTGACAAGAAGCACAGCTCAAGAGACGAAGAATAGCAGGTTTGCCGAGGACTCGTGTCTACATTGTCTGCATTGTTCTACAGGTTATCTCGATAATATCGCGCGCGGCAGCGAGCGTCGTGCATGCAGAACTACAGCGGATGGACGGACTGTAAGAAAGAAACAGACGACAAATCCAGCCAGCCACATCACTGGGCTCCTGCACCTCTCCGACTGCAGAAACGTCGTTGCAATCACAGAGAGAGAGAGAGAGAGAGAGAGAGAGAGAGAGAGAGAGAGAGAGAGAGAGAGAGCATGCCAGGTCCTCAGTCCCTTCCTCCTAAAAGCCTCACCATCTGCCGCACAACGTTGCCGAAAATCAGCAAGAAGGTGGTTGTGAAACGAGAGCTGTTGATGGATGACTCTGAGGAGGAGGACGAGGAGTGGGATTCCAGGACGCGGATCCGACCGAGAAAAGTGAGAGTTATCTGCACGGATCCTGATGCCACCGATTCCTCTAGCGAGGAAGAAGGCAGCAGCAGTTTTCGCCACAACCATTTCACTCCAGGCGGCTTGCGGCAGCGGAGAAATGTACAGGAGATCGGCTTCCGAGCAGATTTATACTCTCCTTCATCTGAGTCGGATTCTGAAGACGAAGAAGGCGGTGCAGCGGAGGTTCCAAGCTACCACTCTGTCTTCACAGCAACCGCAATGAAATGTGGATTCAATTGTGCAAGATCCAGCACATTCCATGACAAAGAACCGAGCAAGTTTGGGACGACATCGGCGGGTTCTTGGCAAATGAAGAAGAAGGAGAAGGCGGAGGAGAAAAAGGTAGCCAAGAAATCTAGCAAGAAGGAAACGGCCTCGGAGAAATCCAGCATCGTCAAGTCTTCGACTACTACTACTACGGTGGTGAAGAAGATGGGTACCGGCGATTTTCTTTCATCGCAAACTGGTTCTAGAGCTGGTTCCATAGAATTTCAGAAGACAGGAGAAGAGGGCGCAGGAGGAGTGAAGCCCCGCAAGTATAGAGGAGTGAGGCAAAGGCCATGGGGAAAGTGGGCTGCCGAGATTCGGGATCCTTCCAAGGGGGTGCGCCTGTGGCTTGGAACCTACGACACAGCAGAGGAAGCTGCTCATGCTTATGATAAAGCTGCACGGGAGATTCGAGGTTCAGAAGCACGGACGAATTTCCAAGGGGTGGTAGTGCCCTCAGCTGGTGCAGGTCCTTTATTGCAAATTGAAAGCAAGGCTGAGAACAGAAATGCAGAGGATGGGTGTCAAAGAAAGCTCACTGACTCACCAGAAAAAGAGATGGCTAGTAAAGCAATGACAAGATCTGACCATATTGCAGACTCTGCTGATGAAGACATTGCAACTGAGATGATGGAGCAATGCTCTGACATTTATGATGAGTCTTTGGACCACCCATTGGAGGAGCAATTCAATGACTTTCCTCATCCTGCTGATGAAGAGTGTGGTTTCTTTGTCAGCTCCTCATCGCCCTCCTCTGTTATAGATGGGTGTATGAGTAATTTTTCTGCTGAGCACTCCCTATGCTCCTTCCCTGAAACTACTTCAGAGCATTCAGTTTGCGAACAATTCTTAAGTGGAGAAGATGATTCAATTGAAGGATGTTGTCTTTCAGAAAGTACAGTCTGTTTGCCTCAAGAGAGGATACAAGATTGTGCTGCAGAGCAACAGCAGGCAAGGGAGCAGCATGGTAGTTCAGCGGATTCAAAGCTAGAAGTGGGAGAAGAAGACCTCTGTGACAATGCTGCCATACACCTCCCACAGGCTTACTTTGAAGATGTGGATTTCATTCTTGATACGTTAAGCTGTGCAGATGGAGGACAGGATGAACAAATAATAGACTTCTCTGCAATCAGCTTTGATCTCCTGGATGACGATGGGGTTGACATTACAGATTTGGTCTTTGACAAGACAAACAGTTGGTTTGGCAGGCATCAATGACATCTCTGTTGCTTGAAGAAATGAGACAACCTTCTTGAGGCCCATATATACTTACCACTGCTTCTCTGGACATGGGCATGTCTCTGCAAAATTTTGACTGTGTTTCACTGATTCACAAATCTTCAGTAGGAGATTCTAGACATGCAACTTGCAGATTGGCTATGTGGGAGATCTCAGAATTTGCATAGTGCGCAAGTGTGTTGATGTTCCATAAGCTGGAACATGAGGTAAGACAGTGGAATGAAGCTCTTGCTCAATTTTTTGTAGTTGCTGCTCCATTTAAGCATGTTTCAGGTGTCCTTAGATCGAGGTTCTTTCAAGATAGACTGAGCAAACAACTTCTGGCACATGTCAAGCAGTCCTATATGTGTGTAGCCTTCCAGAAACCAACAGATGTGTTGTGGGTCATCACTTACAATCATGAAGGTCAGTGTTTCATCTATGTAGGTTGGTATCCATGATTTGAGCAGCTGCTTGAATAATCTGTGCCTTACTGCACAAGTTTTGTTAGTCTGGAGGATAGTATTGCTAGGAGAGTGAGGTTCCACATGTGTGTAGAGATAATTTGTGCCCCTTCCTTGAAGACTGGGTGAGTACCTCAGACCAATCTTATGTATTGGTAGTATATACTGGATTGAGCACGTAAAGCTTGCTTGCTTATGTCTCACGATGCTCTTTCCCAAATAGAGTTGTGATGGAAATGAATAGATATTCTCTTCTTGCCAAGTGTGCAAGCACATCATGGAATTTTTTTGAAATATTGTTTCACTAATCAATTGTGAAGGAATGATGTTCATTTGTTAATAGACTACAAAATTCAGCAGAGGTTATAATGGCATTTTAATTTACATTCCCAACATGAACTCCATTCTCATGTATTCCTCATGACAAGCAACATCATGATCATCAAGTCTGAACAAGTAATAAATATCATTACATGTGTTGTAGGTGTTGCAATTGGCAATCAAGTTGACAACACATTAGCAATGTAAACTTGTGTACACCTATTTCAATCTAAAAGTTGAACATCTGTAATGGTAACAACCATTCATTCATGGAAGTAAGGTTGAAGATGTTCCATTCAATAAAAAATAACTTGATTCGATTATGAGAAATGGACTAAGTACATTCATAGGTGTTGGACATGCAAGAAGGTTCAAGAGCTTTCTAGTTGGCAAAAGTGCTTATGTAATGTTGGAGTGCACATATATTTCCATTTGCAATCAAGTTCATGTGACATTTTCTAGGTACTAAGTTGAAAACTCAAAATTTTAGTCTTTTGTGGGTTTTGCCAATTTGGATAAATGGAGTTCATTGGGAATGTAAATTAACAATGCAAAATCTTCAACTTGCACAAGTTGAACATCAAATGTCAATAATATACTATTTATCACAAAATTTTGTATGGGAAACAAAAATTATGATGTATGATATCATTTCTTTTGTTTGGAACATGTCATAAAATTGATAAACCCTAACATGCATGGTCTTTATCTTATTAATTACCTATTTTTATGATATATTTGGGCCACAATAATTTAACAATGAATATCAACATCTTTGCACAAAGGATGATGATGATTACCAAGATTATCAACAACTAGGATCAATCATTTGTGGTGAGGTAATGTTTAAGCTTCAAGTATCTTATCCTAAAATGGGAAATAAAAAATATATATTGTTTTTTTTTGGGAATTTTCTAGGGTTAATTGTCTTTACATGTTGAAGGATCAAGCATTTACTCAAATCTTATGCTTGTTGGAAAAGCTAGGCATGGAAGCTTATGGAGTGGAATGGTGATTTATGGAAGGAAGGGGCATGAAAAAAATAATCTATTTTTATGAGCTAGAACATTTGTGGTGTTAAAAGGAGGCATACTAAAAATTTCTTAACATATTTCTCAATAATCTTTTTGAAAAAAATTTAATTTTTTCTTTTATAGTTTATTGTTATTACACCAACCTTCTACCATTGAATTTCACTTGGGGATGCCAATAACTTGTTGGTTGGGTTTGCTCTTATTCTTTTAAATTTTAAAAATAAAAAGTTATTAACAACATTCTAAAATGATACAACTAATTATTTGAAAAAAAACCATGTTCCTAATAGCTTCCTTAAATCAAATAATCAATTGTTAATAATTATATAAGGTATCTATGTGTCTAGTTGATATTTATGGAACTAGCTTGTATTTCCTTTTGTTGTAATTTAGATGAAAAAATATAATTCACATAATGGACTAAGTAACCAACATGTCATTAGCTACCAAATAATTGAAGTGCACAAACGTTGAAGGTACTTCCATAACTAATGACCTCGAATTGGTTACCAAACATAACATACCATTTAGAGGCTTTAAAATGACAATGTAACCCTTTTGTTGATGGATGAAAAATCATGTAACCTTTTGATGAAAAATCATGTAACCTTCTTTTCAATGGATGAAAACTCATATGTAATGTCTTGTCCAAATGATGCATGTATGCAAAAGGAAAGGCAAAAATTTATACTCAATGAACACCAAACAAAGGATGAATCAAAAACTTGAAAATCTTTAAATCACATGTTATGATTTCCAAATGGCATTGATTAATCATATTGTGCCACGTCAATTTGATTGCCCCATCCATTACTTAAAATGACTTTGTGAAATTGGTGTTTGTGGCTCTTAATAAAGAAAATGCACCCCATTGTACAATTGTAAAAACCATTACATTTTGGAATGTGTTGGGTATATGCCATTGTGCTTAGAAAATGCTTGTAAGAAATTTAAGAAATCAATCATCACTAATAGTGTGTAATAACATGGAACCCAAGTTTATAATACATAATTAACACATTTTTCATTGGGTTTTTCAATGTTTATTGGACTACCAACCTATTAACAACTTCTATTAACATGTTATGGATTTGAGAATTACATGTTTTGCCTTGTGATACCTCCACCTTTAAAACCCTAACATGGCACATCTATCATTTTGTTTCTTTCTTTGTGGCATTTGAAACATTACGTTTAAAAATCATATTTGCTTTATTAATGCATATACATATAAATAGTTGTTAACTCATACCAATGGTGATTATGCTAAGGAAACCAACATGGGAAAACTTCACATGTCGTTAATATGGAGAAAAAACATCCAACAAAAGATTTGTTAATGAATTTGATAACCCATCATCAATAGTTATTCACTTATGTCCATGTTCACCATCATAAGTTTCCCATCCCATGATTTGATAATGAAAATTATGTGAAATTTTTTCTTTCATGAGTTTGTGTTTTTCACACACAGATGTCATGCGTTTAAAACATGTATGATGCACATATAAGTAGGATGAAATATTTTCAAATATCTAGCAAAAGATGAAAATATTTCATCCTACTTATATGTGCATCATATATGTTTTAGACACACAACATATGTGCAAAAAAATGAACACATGAAATAATAGATTCATGCAAATTTTGAACAAACCAATGAAGTTAGTGAATTTGTGATAAGTATGTTTTAATTGCATGAAGATTCAAGCTCTTATGTTATGGTGTTAGAATTTTTTTTTGAAGTATCAACCATTGAACAAGAGGATTGTAATCATGTAGTAATTGTTTTGAAAAATTCCAAGGCATAAAATTATATGGATTTGGTAGAATGTAAGGCATGTAAACTTAATACATCACATGTTTCATTTTTAGTGTCTTCTTTGTTGTCTTCAATTTAAAGTCCATTATGGTGGTGTAAATGAAATAGATGGTAGAGGCATACATCATATTGGTTGAGCTAAATACAACCAAGGAGGTGTAGTTGATTAAATTACATATTTTATTTATAGCAATTGATTGGCATCTTTTTTTTAAAAATTATCATACTGATGTTCATATTTTTTATCACAAAACACAAACAAGAAAATTGATGTACCAAGGGATGCCCATAATGTTTTGCATCTTGAAATCAAGTTGGACAAATAAAAATGAGATCCTACCTATGTGGGTAGTTACCTACTTAGGTATTTAGTAGGTAGGTGGGTAAGTACTTAAGTACCATAATAGGTTAAGTTGGTAAGTAGTTTGATGGCGAATAAGCCTCCTATCTATTAAATTACATACTTAATTATTTTTAAAATATATATTATTTACTTGCATAAGTATACAATATACAATATTGTAAAATGTAAAATGACAAAATGACAAAAATTAACAACTTATGAAGTTGTAGTCCATTGGTAAGGAATTGGTCTATCATCATGGAAGTGAGGAGTTCAATTCTTGATACTTACAACATGTTCGTGTTTAAGGGGCTATGCTAGGTATGTTAACATGGGCAGGTAGGTCAATTAGGCTATGACAAGTACCTAACTACCTACCTTTTTTACCTAATTACCTATTTAAAAAAAACTACCTACACTTATTTAATACCTAGCTCGCTAGCTAGCATTATAATTTGATTTTTTTCAAATAAATTATTTTAATTTGACCAATCAAAATCACTGCCTAGTCACAATGGACATGTTAAAACCAACTTGTCCAAAATGATGAGGGGTTTTTTTTATGGTTGTTTAAATGGGATCTTTTTTTACTAAAATTTCTAGTTAAAAAAACATGGTTTTTTTTACTAATGTGATTTGAAAAAAGGTTCCATTGGATAGTATAAGAAAAGGTCTAAAGGGCACCACCCCTCAATCTTGCCAACATAAGTTGTGGCATTTGTATTTATAGTTGATCTCATGCTTAACTTGCATCATGTTCTGTTCAAGTAGTAAAACCGTTTAATTCTTGTTCATTGTCAAGCTCCTTGTTTGTCAAATCAATTAATCTTTTCCAAATGATATCATTGTCTTGTTTTTTACAACTTGGTAGGGGGTTGGTAGGGCCTTTACTTACACATTAGTGGGTTAGAACCCAAAATCTTTTCTAAGGTCCTAATGTCCCAAATAGGTGCTACCAAACCATCACTTATAGCTTGTTAATAACTTTTGAAAGGCCAATTCCATTGTGGACCTAGAAGTACCTTAACATGAACTTTAATAGTGTTTTATTTAATGTGATGATAATGTTCATATTATTAACCATTTTCAATAAGTATTGCATGTTTATTAAAAATAACAACATACTTTGGACAATTATCACAACAATTCTTTAGGTTCATAACCATGGTCCTTAAAAGTTAAAGGAACCAATTTTTGATATGTAACCATGGTTCTCAAAAACTTGGGGTTTTGTTTTTTCCAAGTGATCGTTTCTATAACCACTTAATTATTTGCTAGTTCTTTCTTGAAGGCCATTAATTCTTTGAAGGTTTTGAAATAAATACAACTACCATTTTATTTTATTTTCATTTTTTCTCAAAAAATCAAAATTAATAATCTTTGAATGATTGAAAAAACTAGAACTGATGGTTATCAACAAAATCAAATATATGTTCAACACTAACATATATTAGTCAATTGTGTATTTTGGAAAGTTGTTATTCAACCAAATTTTTGCAATAGACATGTTTTTTCCACAAAGCATATGATTTAATTATATTGGATGTGTTAATGCCAAAGAATGGCATCTATCTTTATATACATCACCCCTTGTCTATTCTTGTAAAGGTTGGCCCACCACCATTTGTTTTGGTTGAATGAATTGAATGTGTTCTCAAATTGGTGTATTATATATTGTGGTAGAGGAAAAGAAGGTGGGATTTGGCTTTCATGCATGTAGTGACTTGTAGTGCCAAAGTAGCAAAATAGATACAAAATTGTTCATATCTAATACCAAAAAGTTCAACTCCTATTTCTAAATATTTCCCCACAAGAGAAAGACAAACTTTGCATTAATTTTGCATTTGTTGTTGATGGAATTAACAACAATAATTTGAACTTTAGAATTTGAATCCATGGAATTTTGTCCAATTATGAAATAGAATTTCCCAAAGAAAGTATGTAATCTATGTGTTTTATGCTTTTATTTAGCATGTTAATTACTTTAATGTTATTGCGAAAGGGATACAAGTTGAATATTTTGAACATACCTTTTTCAAGTAGATTTATTACATGAAAGCAAAAAGTGAACGATTTTTGTTCTTTTTTGGGGTTTGTCATCACAATTGGATTGTTAATGTCTATTGTGTAAAAAGCTTTCATTGAGTTGGAAATTTGATGTGCACACACATGTGGAATACTTCATTGACCTTATTAAAATCTTCTTGTAAAAATACATCTTTCCTAGTTGATATGATCTTCTATTTCGTTTATTCCAAATGTGTTTGATAATTTTTTTGATTTGCAATATAGGCCAACAAATCATTCTAAAAGGACCATACATAGGTCCATGATGTAGAATTCATAAAAGTTTTGTGATCTACTTAATTGAATTGTCTTGCAACACATTTTAAAATTGAATTGGTAAAATTTTCTATCAAACTGTTGCAATGTTTTTGACAAAACATGTCAATGGACATAATGGCTTAGGTTCCCATTGGCTAAAATTGAATAACTCGTAAAAAGAAAAAGGTAGTCAAAGTAAGAATGTTTATTTTTTCAAAATTGCTATTTAGACAACCTTGTAGTTCAAAAACCAAGGAAAAGGAAGAGAGGACTCTTTCTTTTTGCATTTTGTATTTGTTTTAATAATTTTCACGTTCATCTATTTTTTGCTTCAAAAAGTTGATTTTTTGTTCGTAGCCATTTCATTGTTTTTCTTTCATTAGTTATAAGGTGTACACAATTACAATCCTTAGCTCTATGTGTTCTTCAATTGATTTAGAGCTTCTTTTTTTGGCCCGCTTTTCCTTATGACCTTAAAACTTTTTCTCATTACCCATGGCTTATTAATATAATTTTGCTTGTGCACCAAAAACACCAATAAACCATATTGGTGCATTTGCAGTGAAGGGAAAAACATCACATGGAATGCCATTATCCATCATCTACCAAGCCACCTTCCTTCCATAACTTCACACATTGCCACACATTGGCAGCTTCAAATGAGATGATCTTGTCCTCTTACTCCTACTCATGAGATAATACACCATTGTGTTCTCTTTCTATTTTGCTTGGGTTTTACTCAATCATTTTGTGCAAAATCCAAGAAGAATGAAATACACTTGAACAATGCATTTACTAATACATTTGCTCGATGATCATCTTACTATTGTGAATCCCATGCAATTGTAAGGTTAAGAAATTCTATAGTGTGAATCCAATTATTGATCTTGCCCCCATGTGTAAACATTGTAATCCTAAAGTAATACCAACAACATGAAAACATGACATAATCCATGAACAAATAGGGAAGGAGCGAGGAATAAAAGAGCAACCAAATATAACATTCTTGGAAAGTGAATGCATTGTGAAATAAATTGCCATGCTTTTTGCATTTTTTTTTTTTTGAATTTTTTTTTTCTAAGGTAAATTGTGTTTTTGTTATAAACAATGACAAGGCATATGCTTGCAAATTGACATGAGTCATCTTCTAAGCCAAAAGAAACATATGAACAACATGCATGTGTATGACATAACAAATTGGCACCAAAACAAAACCCTTGGGATGAAGATTGTTGTTTGTTGCACATGTTTTCAAAGCCATAAATTTTTTTAAAGGTCATAAATATTTTTGTGACAGCAAAAGTGCAACAACAAACCCTTAAGAAGTTTGAGTTATATATACATACATTGAACACATGCCATGAATCTATACCTTGCCATAGTATGTGTAATAATAACAACATTATACCCTCCCATAACAACAATGACAACAACAATACCAACAATAGATTGATCAATTTCAATTGATTCTAGATTGATATGAAAAGTTGCACAATAACCAAACAAAGAGATATTGTAGGTGGGAAAAACTACAAAACTCTAAAAGCAAAAGGTGACATATATGAAATTCTCATAGTGGTGTAACCTAGTTGTTGTAATTGAAAGAGGAAGAAGTTCAAGCCCTACAATTAAAGGGCTGGTAAACAACAACACCATGAAGTAAGTATGTATTCCATTGGGTATTCTTTAGTACCATAGCTCAACTTTAAAAGTCTAGTATTAAGATGCACAAAACATACACATGGAAAGAGGAATCAATCAATCTTTGTTGAAAAGGCAAAAAACTTGAAACCTTAATTGACAACAAACATGGTTTCATCAATGTTGATTTGAACGTATTCGCCATTTTCAAAATCATCTTTCTTTCTATTGGGCCTTAGAGGCAATGGTGTCACTAATAGTCCTTTGTTTTTGGTTGAGTTTTTGGGTTGAAAGTTGTTAAAGGAGCCTTGGAATTTGTCACTTTTAATGATTCTCTTGTCACCCCTAACACATAACTAATGGGTTATTTCTCACCTTTATGTTTTTTTTTGTTTTCATCATCATTATCTTGTTGCCCTTACCACACACAATTGATAGATAATAGTTGTTAAAGGAATGTCCCACCCTATCATTTTTGTGTAGAATTGTTAGGTGGATGATGTTCAAAATTGTTGTAGTGATGACCACTAATGAACCTTATACTCGATTCACCTAAGTCAATTCCAATTATCATCATCATTAAAATAAAAATAAAATTTACAAAAATGGTTGTGTGAAGCAACACAAAGCCCTAGAATAAAAATTTGGGTGGAAGCCAAAGGTCCTAAGGATAGCATAAGGTGCCCTCCAAATACACAAGAAAATAGAAAGAAAACCATTCAACTGGGAAGTTGTGAAAGGTGCTCGGAGCACCTTCCCCATCATCCAGTGCAAACTCATCACACAGAAAGAGGGGTTTCAAATTAGGGTTTCGTCTGTACCATTCCATTCGGGGTACTGTTAGGGACGAAGAGTGACACAAATCGGCTGCTATTGATGCAAACAACTCTGCGAGTCCTCGGAGTTCGCAGTCGTGCTTGCGTTCTGCCACACGAAAGAAAGGAAGGAGGAGGAGGAGGAGGAGGAAGAAGAAGAAGAGGGGAAGTGATGTGTTTGTGGGTCCAGAATTGATTTTACAAGCTTCCACTTTTTGCTGCAAAAAAAAGTAACTGGGTCCTTGTCTGTCTGGTTTTTTTGTTTGCTGCTGCTGCTGCGGCTGTTGGTTGTTTAGGCACTGCGATATGGTTTTTGTTTTGTAGTTGGTGTTTTTTTCTTTTCATTTTTTCACTCTTTCTATTGGGTTTTGTCACGTGCATTTTTTTCTCTTCTGAAAGGGGAAAGAAGATTGGGGAGGAGGAGGAGGAGGAGGTCTTGGTGGTGGGGAGTGGGCTCTAGTTGGTTTCGGTGAAGTTGGAAATACAAGGGGGAGCAAGAAACACAAGAAGAAGAAATAATAGTAGGAAGAGGAGAGAAGCAGGCAAGAGGTTGAAGAGAAGAATCATGGATTTGGATCAGTGGCTTGAGAAAGTGAAGGGGGGGAACCATTTACTGGAGGATGAGCTCAAGCAGCTGTGTGAATATGTAAGTTTTTTTCTTTTCCTCCCCCCCGCCCCTCTTTTCTTCGCACTTGGTTTCGCACCTGCCATTTGTTGTCACTTCCATTGGATGTGAAGCTTTCTTTCTCCTTCCAGGGCTCAACGTGCCATTGCAAAATGCACCACTAGCAAATGGGTATATATACAAAGAGCTTTGGGATGGAGTTTTTCTTCGTGTTGTCTTCTGTAGATATCTGTAGGATCTTGTGGCTTCAGACCCTTTTGGTCTGAAATGAGCAACCAAAGCTGTGGACAAATTGGCATCCGGTGATTTTTGTCTGAATGAGTCTCTACATTTATTAGGTCAAAGAGTTAAGGGAATAATTTGGTACCCATGGTTCAGAGTAGGTCAAAATTCAGGAAGGAAAATTGTTTTCCTAGTTTGGGATGTTGTGGTTCTCATGTTTCATTGCAGCAAAATATGTTTATCAGTTGAGAACATCTTCACTGCAGATGGCTATATATGAACTTTCCTGGGCATATGATGGCAAAATTGTTGACTTACAGCATTTTATTTACAGCAAGAGATGCTGGAAAGCTCGATTTCTGAGCTGTAGTAATAGGGTTGCAGTAAAGAAGGAGTGTAGTGAAGAATGAGGTCTCCTCTTTCTGTATGAGACCAAGCTGTGCCTGCACTGTTATCTACAAATATAGGTTACTTGGCGAATCAGGGCATGAATCACAAGAATAGTCTGCATGGTGCTGTGAAGGCATCACAACCATTCTAAGCACAGGGAGAAGTGCAAATTTCATTTGATTTTACATCTTTAGCATGTGTGCTATTGTTCTACTTGTAAGCTAGGGTTAGGCCCAGATGGAAATGCAAATCATTGACAGTGTTTAGAGTTCTATCCAAAGCTACAATTTTTTGTGTTGGCTGCACATAGCTGTAGTAACACAGAGGTGTGTTTTTGAGCAGGTGAAGGAGATATTGGTTGAAGAGTCCAATGTACAGCCTGTGAACAGCCCTGTGACTGTATGTGGTGACATTCATGGCCAGTTTCATGACTTGATGAAGCTTTTTCAGACTGGAGGTCATGTTCCCAGTACAAGCTACATTTTTATGGTTAGTATCCCCTCATAATCTTTTCATGGGATTAATAAGTCTTTATATGGGAAAAGAGGAAGAATTACGGAAGATTCCAACCCATGTTCTTGTTTGAATGGCCATTTGTGTATTATGGCCTGTTACAATATATAGATCGAGTAAGACCCTTGAAGTGATAACCTTGTAGTAGTAGGGCTGGCTTCCACCTAGAAGCAGTTTACCAATCATGCATTTCCACAGTTCTTCCCCTTTTCTTGAAATAGTGATGGGTTCCTGGGTATGATGAGATTTTAGGCAGAGCAGGAAATGTGTTATTTGACTTTTGACTTGACGATGAAAGATTTGTGACCAATAGGTGTTTCCCTACAGCCTATCTATGTACTTGTGTTGTAAGGTTGTAGAAAGGGAAGTTGATGGAACTGGGGAGAGGTGTTGTGGTGGCAGGGAGACTTTGTTGATCGGGGATACAATAGTCTTGAAGTTTTCACAATTTTATTGCTTCTTAAAGCCAGGTAACTTCTGCCAATGCCTGGTGTATCATGTATTTTAGGAGCCTCTTGCCAATACCAATGTGGCACATTTGCTCAGAGTATTCCAAGTTTTTCATAGTCAGTTGGGTGGAGGGCAGGTATCCGGGGCACATGACATTGTTGAGGGGTAACCATGAAAGCAGACAGATCACTCAGGTATATGAAATGTCTTTATTGATTTTCGTCTGAATATGTAATGTTTTTCAATCTTTGGCAAGAAACAACTTCCAGAGGACAAAATGTTGTTTGCAACATTCAATAACTGGTGTCCTGGCTTTGTGTGTGCAGGTGTATGGCTTTTATGACGAGTGCCAACGGAAATATGGGAACTCAAATGCCTGGCGTTACTGCACTGATGTGTTTGACTACCTGACCCTGTCAGCTATCATAGATGGGAGGGTATTATTCAAGTCCTTTTGCATCGAGTCACTTGCATTTGTAGGATAATTTCCATTTAGTTCCTATGTTCTGCTGAAAGGCAGAACAACTTAGATGATATGTGTCTCAAGTGAGAACTGAAGAGATCCAGTTAAACATGTTGCAGGTATTGTGTGTTCATGGAGGCCTCTCCCCAGACATACGTACTGTAGACCAGGCAAGCACTCTCCAGCCAAGCCTCTTAACAGATTGCATTTGTGCATCGGCCACTTTTCATGTTGCCCAATATATGGCATTGATTGGTAACAGTGCAATGGTGATGCAGTGTGAAGTGTTGGCTTAAGGCCCTTCCTTATAGTACTTCTGGAAATTTGTGAACTCCTTTAGGGCTAAACATTTGAGAGCATTGATTTGGTGCAGATTAGAGTGATAGAGAGGCAGTGTGAAATACCCCATGAGGGACCTTTCTGTGATTTGATGTGGAGTGATCCTGAGGACATTGAGACATGGGCTGTTAGTCCTCGGGGTGCTGGTTGGCTCTTTGGTGCACGTGTTACATCTGAGGCAAGCAAAATTTCCCTTCTCTTCACCACATTACTAATGCATATGTCCTGAATGAATTTTGGCAGCTGCCATCAACAGGAATCAGCAGCAGGCATAGCAAGCATGTGTTTGTTTTTTAAGTGTGCACCACTCGCAACTCCCAAGTGTGCGCCTTATTAGGGCGAGTTTACTGTGCACACTTTTGCTTGTGCAAGAGTGCTCTTGAAAGAGACAAATATTTCAATGCAAATTCTCTCATTGGTTGTTTGGACCTCCTCCAAATAGTGCATACACCTTGCAATGTGCATTTCAAATTGCGATCAGGATCATGGGAAACCACATATCACTTTACTTTTGTGGATCATAACCAGGAAACCCCATGAGGCAGCACTGAGAACCCTCACCCAGTCTTGGGCTGCACTCAAGGGTTGTCGGCCAGTTAGTCTCCTTTTTGTTGAAGGACTTGTAGTGTTAGTGGGCTGTTAGTAGGAATGACATGGGATGGCATTGTTGATGCATGATGCAGTTCAATCATATAAATGGCTTGGAGCTGGTTTGCCGAGCACACCAACTTGTTCAAGAGGGATTGAAATACATGTTCCCAGACAAAGAACTTGTCACGGTATCCTAAGCCTTAATCTCTGGAACAAGTTTGTATCAGCTGTTCACTCTTGTCAATGGCATGCCTTCAAATGTAGTGCTCTATGTTGTTATCTGGCTGTGTTCTTCAAGCCTTACACAGATGTGTTCTTTCTTTTCAGGTATGGTCAGCGCCAAATTACTGCTACAGATGTGGCAATGTGGCATCAATCTTAAGTTTCAATGAGAACATGGTATGCCGGCCAGCTGGTGACATATTGCTTTGATTTGTACTGAATGGGAAAGGAAGCTGAGCTGTCTAGGTTGGAGTGCATCCTGAAATCATTCTTTCTGATGCCAAATATAAGACTGAAATCCTGTTTTCTGATGTGGGATGGCAGGAGAGGGATGTGAAGTTTTTCACAGAGACAGAGGAGAATAATGCTATGATGGCACCACGAGCAGGGGTCCCATATTTTCTTTAGGACCCCTGGGAAGAGCTGATCATCAACTTGCAGTATGATCAAATTTGATGTGATCTCCCATATTTTTCATGTCCACCTATTCAAACTTTTAACAACTCAGGGGAAAATTTCTGAGAAATTTCTGAAGATTTACACAATTGGGGATTTGTTGAGTTTAGGGTTTAGGATTTCAGTTTCCATGATTTCAGTCAGCACTCTCCTGACTGTAATGCAGTTTGATTGTTATTTAGGAATCATGCACTGGGAGGTGTATCAATTGTTTTTAGAGGTATTAAGGCTGCTAGTAGTTCTGTTGAAGCATCTGGGGTGTGACAGCTTGCATTGTCTCTTTCCTGCCACACCACAAAGCTATGCCACAAGTTATCACTAGATTCTGGAGGACTTTGGATGGTTGAACTTCTCATTGTAGAAAATGTAGATCATTGATGCAAAATAGGGTTTGAGGCAGTGTATACTGGAGAACAACCCATAGGAGGTCCAGATTTTAGGGCATTTGGCCATAGCAATCTCTTTTCCACTAGGATCTATGCAACACTTGATGAGGGTTTGCCTTCAGATTAGAAGCAGGGGATTTAATAGTCAGAGGGCTCAGATATTCAGCCCTCATGTGATGGAAGATTTGATGAAAACTGTCAAATTATGTAAGAATTAGGCACATTACACGCCAGGAGGAGTGCGCATGTTCGTCACATGTCACAGAGCTCCAGATATCTATGCACGGGTTATATTTGGTAGGGTCTTCTTTCCCAATTAAAGAGAATGCAAAGGGCATAGAAGGTAACTTTGACTTGGAACAAAATTAAAAACCCAAAGAGTGTGCTGAGCTCAAAACTCTAGTCAAGCTCCTTGCAAGAGTGTGCACACCTCACAATTGTATCTGCCCCAATTCGTTGACCGGAGTTTTGAGTAATTTTCAAGGTTGTGTGCACACAACTGTCTTGTGAAGGACTATATAACTTTGTCAGGCATAGATGTCAAAATATTCTCATGGTCAGCTCTTGGTTTAAATACTCAGTTCATGAAGTTTTTAGTGACTAAAACTCTCTTTTGCACATGGGAAGTAGTATTGGGTTAAAAAAATTTTAATTAAATTTTTTGAATTTATTTTTAAAATTTTCATTCTTGTGATGTAGCTGAAGTGGTGATCATATAAGAGAGTTTAGCCAAGCTTGCCTATAAACAGGATATGAAAGTAAAAAAGTATATGACAGCATCCTTCACAGTTTTGGCTACATGTTAGAACCAATTGAGAAATCTGGCAAATTTTCAAACAAAAATTGTTGAAATTTGGCAAGTAGAACACTGAAAAAGAAATTTGTATCCATTTTGAAAAAAATTAGCCAATTGGCTAAATTTAGCCAAAAAAAGGCTGATTGAAAGTGTATTGTATAAGATGAGCGATAAGAATAATTTGTTTGCATTTGGTATTCGAAAAGAACAAGAGCCACCCATCGCAACAATGTCATCAATTTTATCAATTTTGAATGGGCATTTGCATTTCCATGTGTATTTTTAAATATGTGTTTGGAAACATATTGTTTGCATTTGACCATTTAACTAGAAACTACAAATAGAACATACCATACAATAAAGGCATTCACAAACTTGCACTTTTGAAAAGATAGGTGTTCAATTTATGTGCAATTTATATTACAATTAAAACCATCAAAGATATTCCAATGTTACAATCAGGATTTTGTGGATATCAAAAGCTACGATCAGTTTGTTCCTATGAACAAAGAATAATGCATACCTTAATTGGTATAAGGTTTGTATTTTTTAATTCTAGGCTTTCAACCCTCAAAATCTTGGTCACAATGGCCCATAAAACCTAATACCTGCAAAATTGTACAATGTCCAAACAGTGACAATTTTAGTGTTTAGGGTTTGAGTTTCCAGTCCAAAAGCCAATTCAAGCTTTTCCTTGTCCTTGCCCACAAGAATTTTTCATTTGTCAATTGTTGATTTTAAAAGAACATTGAAGTAGAGATCAATAGGCCTAGTCTTTTACTTTTTCCCCTTTAGTCTTCCACATTCTTGATCACAAAACGATACACTTAATCCAAAACCATCAATCCAAAATCTTTACAACCTTCCATATCATATGTAAAATGTAAGATCATGTAGTCATCATGTTGATTTTGTTACCTTGCAAAGTGGAGATAACATTTTTCTTTTAAAGAGTGGAATTTACAGGCTGTGCTCAAGCTACACATTCATGAAAAATTTGAACTCCCATGGTATGAAAATATCATGTATAACTTAATATCTCAGTTTCTAGGGTTGATCAAACATGGATAAAATATGTGGAGATTGTTGGTAAAAAAATGATCACCCATGTCTCCCAATGTCAATCCAAAAATTGTAAGTAAGTAAGTAAGTAAGTAAGACTACTTAGTTTAAACCAAAGAAAGAAAGAAAGAAAGAAAATTTAATTAAAATGTTAATGAAAACATACCAATTGTTGGTATCACATATTGTCCACAACTTTTGTAATTTTTGAGTGGATGGAAAGCATCCACTTATGCATAAGACAAAACACAAAAAACTCCTTGGAATTCATCTTTATTCAAATTGGTTTGTCCATGTTCAATATATTAGGACAATCAGGACCTGGCCATAAAGAACATTGTGAGTCTGGCCTAAAGCCCCAGGGTGGGGGGCATTCCCAATACAAGAGGCTTAGGACAAGGCTGAGTCTACCCTTGAGCTTTACCCATCATAAAGCCCAAGGAGAACCATAACATTCATCATAAACCTAAACATATGTAAATCACAAGGCCTAGGAGGTAGAATGTTCTTACACTTACTCTGTAAGAGTGGGAGGGATCTTAGGCCTTAGGCTTATCAATGTAAGTAGGTCTAAGATCCATCCTACTCACAAGGGGTAGTAGGTGTAAGATCCCTCATCTTTTCTATGAGGGTTATTGATGGATATAAGGTGCTCTTCAAATACACTTAGGATGATATTCCTTCAAGGATCTTATGGAATTGTAAGAGACCAATTTTGAACAGCACAAAGGGAAAAAGAAGAAGAAATGTGGTGTTTAATGAATGGAAATTTGCACACATGAATTAGAGAATTGCATATTTTACTATTGAATTGCATGATGGTGTTTGGTGTTTGCAGATAAGTTTGTGTACATTATTAGTCAACTAATGTGCTCACAGGCATCACAGGTTGATATCACAGGTGTTATAGCCTTCCTGATAATTAATTCCATCTCCTTGTATACCATATCTGGGGGCGGCACGGATGATTGCTGCACATAGAATGGTTTGAATGTTTATCACATCAAAGTGGAGCTATGTAAATATTTTGTAAATGCAAGTGAATGTCAAGTGACATGTACATGTGCTCAAAAAAAAGGGAAAATCTCTCTCTTTTTTGGTACAACCTATTTCTTACACCTACATTGCAATTTTTGAACTGAAGGCCCCCCTCCAATTCCAAAGGTGTAAAAAACCTGTAAGACGAGGCCAGCTTTAAGTTTCCTGTAAAATGCAATCACTGGCAATGACTCTTTTTGAAATGTCTCAAATCTTTTTATGATGGTATCAAGATTGTCATCACTACGCCCGCTTGTTTCACCGCGTTTTAGAAGCCTTTTTTCCATTACATCTTGTGGGCACTCCAAGAATATGACCAATGTTGGTCTCCCAACCTTCAAACACAAAATAATCACCAATTGGGTTTCATGCAATCTTGGCTTGAAATCAAATTCTTGTATGGCTCTTTTCTTTTTACATGCACATTAGGTATGATTTTAATTAATTAATTAATTATTTTGAGTTGATAAGCTTCTTTTATTGATTTGAGTTTTATGAAATGAACATACTATTTTGTCAAATGCTTGTGCTTGTTCAAGTGCACGTGGGAAACCATCTATTAGGTAGCCCTTTGCATTGCTTGCATCCTTCATTGCCTTACTTAAAAGGCTTAAGGGGACTTCTGCAGGAACAAGCTTGCCATCTTTCATCAGTTGTTCACACTTCTTCCCCAACTCACTCTTCCTTTTCACTTCATCTCTTAGCAAATCACCCGCCGACAAGTGCAAAAATCCAAAATCACGCACTATACGCTCACATTGAGTCCCCTTCCCACATCCAGGTCCTCCTGCTCAAATTTCCCTCACAAGAGTTGCAATTCAATTTGAATCTAAACTGAATCACCACATTAATTGTGTTGAGCAAAAGTGAGTTATCCATTAACACTAGCTTGTAAAGTGAAAATATTCAAACCAAGCAATATCAAAACAACCCATAATTGTTTTTTAAGTCTATATATTTCTTCTGTGAACCCAAATACCCAAGGAAATGGTAGTTTTTGCAAACATATTTCCTTCTCAATATATAACTCTAGCATCAATAAGTCCCTTCAAATTTGTATTGATTTCACAATGCATTGAAATTTTAAGCACTAGTATTTTGGATCCTATTATAAATTTTATTTTCCTTCATGGATTTCAACAAATTACAAGTGTTGTGGGAGCTTGATGGCTTATTACTTAACTTGATAATTGCAAAAACTGTATTGACACATAAGTGCCAAAGTCATCAAATTGCAATTATTTGAGTACCTATGTTATTGTAATGGACCATGAGATTGAGTGTGATCAAAGGCAAGAAAATACTTACCAAGGACAAATATGATGGGTTTGTTATTAGCCATGTTTGATGAAGAAACAAGATCAAGATCTATTCACTTCTTCTACATCCACATTCAAATTGGGAGACTTCATTTGCTTTTGTCATTGTGAGCACCATGTAGGTAGGTAGGTATTGTTGAAAACCTTGAGGCTTGAGGAGATTAGTAGTAAGTATTGTGTGTGAAGATATTTGACTTGAATTTGGAGCATCATTTGCTTTGATCATTGTACCTTGTTGTAACAACTTCTTTCTACCATTCAAAACCTTTGAGGCTTGAGCACAAATAGTAATATGTGAAGATTACTTGATGCAACCTTTGGGTTCCAACAGTCGTACTCTTCCTTGGAGTCAAAGGACTACTACAATACCTTTCCTTTTATATTCAACTCCATTAAACTAACATGTGAAAATATTTCACATATTGTTGTACCTATAAATTGTTTATCACTTTGTTTTTTTAATTTTTTAGGTCATCTTGCAAACCAAAGATCACACATCAAATTTGGATGAGAAATTGCAAATATGAATATGGAAGTTTGATTTTTTTTCTTTTTTTCTAGGTCACCTTGCAAACCAAAGACCATATGTAACATTTGGATGAGAGATTAAAAATTTGATTTTGGAAGTTTAGTTTTATTAGTTTTTTTAAAAAAAAATTTGGGTTGTCTTGCAAACGAAAGACAAACCATCAAATTTGGATGACAAATTGGAATGTTGAGGGTTGAAATATATGTAAACTAAAGGGAGCATCAAAGAGGGTTAATGACAATAGAGTTATCCATAAATTAGGTGGGTTAATTGTTCTTAGCTTGAGTTTAGTTCAAATAGGGCACAAATGGTGGAAGAGTAGATGGATTTGTGACTAAAAAAATATTGTTTTGGGGTTTTAATGAGAAAAGGTTGTTAACTCATGCTAACTTTTGAAATTTAATCTCATGTATGGGTGATTTTAAGGATAGTTCAAAGTTCAACATGAAAAGGCAAAATTTGTGGCACACATTTTATGTGGCATCAAGTAATGTCATGGAAGAACAAACATTGTACATGTTTTGAAGAGACCTTCCAAATAAACATATTTGAACCTTGAATTTGCAACCATAAATGATTTCCCCTTTATATCTTGTGCTATGGGACAATTAAAAAAAATTCCAAAAAACTTTCGAAAAAGGATTTTAATGAATTTGGCCCCTCTAATTACTTGGGCTTTGTGCTACTATGCACTACCACTAACGATAAACTTCTACACACATTTGGAATTGTACAACAAAATTGCAATAAACATAACACAAAGAAAGATTTCTCAAATTTTTCAAAATGTAATGCCTTTTTCTCTCTTACACTATACAAGTAAAAATGAAAAGAAAGGCCATGAATGTTGTCAAAAAAAAAAAATCATAGCAAGCTTCCAATAGAAAGAGAATAAAGATATTTCAAAAGATGCATGTAACAAGAATAAAAAAAACAAGAAATCCAAAAGATTCCAACCATATAAAATGTCGTTATATAAAGAGATCATTCTAGTAGTTATATAACAAATGTTGAGTTAGAATAATTCATTTTAGCCTATTATGGAAAGGAACATGGTAGGACGAAATACTATGGGAGCCTATTGTCATCCTACCTAAATCATTTCCGATGAAAATTCATCGTCACTAGAATTAAACACCTTGCAACTTCTAAAGGCTTCAAAAAAAAAAATTTGGTTAGTCTATTGTCAAATTTGGCTAAGTCCTTTTATGGATGATCATTAGTCCACCAACCTCACATGATTGAAAAAACAAGCCTTGATCACAACTACCATTCAAAAGAACAATGTCATGATAATAATTGGATAGTTCAAATAATTTGTCCATTTGAATGCATAAAACTCCTATTGAACATTTATTAGATAATATTATAAATATAGACAAATCATCATTCAATCATTAGGATTGTTGTCAATACCCCCTTCCCCTTTCAACATTATTTCCCACCTAATTTTAGGTTTTTGGACTAGTTGAACAACACCAAAAAAACTTTGATTTGGGAAAAGAAAACCAAAATTATCAAGAAACAAGTCCATAATTTTTTTATGCAGTGTATGGCATTTGAAGTAATGCCCATGCATTTCATAAAAAACACATGGATTTTTAATGGTAGTGTATTAAATAAGATTCAAGGTAGAAAAAAAGTTTATACAATTTTCTTTGTGGTGTTCTTCCTTCTCATTCAACTTGATATGTTTTCTTCTCCCTTCCAAATTATATTGAAATTGAAGTTTAGTGAAGATGATGTTAGGGTTGAAGAGGTATCTTTGTGTTTTTTTTAATTCCAATTTTTGCTATTTTTAAAAAGGATTTATTTGGTTTTCTTTATTATTTTCTTCTTGTTATTCCTTTTTTTAAAAAAAATCTTATTCTTCCAACTTGACATGTTTTATTCATTTTGATTATATGGCAATTGAAAATGAGATTTTAGTGAAATGAGAGTTAAGGTGTAATAGATGTCTTTGTGTTTATTTTTTCTTTCATTTATCATTCTTCTTCTTAATAGTTTATGTGCTTGCCTTTGTAGATTTCTATAATTTTCTAGATTTTAAAATTTTCTATATCCAAATTCATACCACCTTAATTAAAACCTTTTTGACACATTTTCAAAATATTGGTCTCTAAAAGTTCAATTTAGTTATTAAAATGGGCTTTATGAGATTAAGTCATTATTAGGTCTCCATTTTATATCTTGAAAAAAAGGGGCATTTTCTTACTTGATTTTTTCATCTTTGGTTATGATTCTTCACTGTGAGGTGGTCCAAATTTATCTTGCATGTTCTTCAACCCACTAGAAATAAAAAGTGCATATGGATGGTTATTTAGATTGGGACATTCATTGGATGTGCTTGACATTTCAATGTCCACCTTGAATTGAATATTGATAAGTTTTTAATAAATTTTTCAAGGTTGGGAAGGTTACATTATCATTTTTAGTTTCTCATTGCCTTTTAACCATAGTTCTCAAATGGATTTGGGTTATATAAAACAAGACTTGGCCTGACCCATAAAAACCAAAAGTACAACATCCAAAAAAGTTCATTGTAGTGTACTTTCACCCTTCTCTCACTACTTGTTTTCTTCTTTTTTTTCTTACATTCAATGTGCTTTCTTCCTTTCAATTTTACAAGTACTAAATGTGATATTTTAGTGAAACAAAAGTTAGGGTTTAAAAAATATGTGTTTGCATTTTACATTTCAAAATTTTTAAATTCTTATTCTTTGTTTATTTTTTATATATTTTTCTTCATTTCTTGCAATTGTCATGGTTAGGGAGGTGGAAGTGGAAATGGAAGGGTAGGTGGAGGGAAAGATTAGGTGGTGAAGTATACAAGGATTGAAAATGCAAAAAGGCAAGGAGATAAAAACAAATAATGAGAATAAAAGGAATGCATAAGCCAATGTTTTGAAAAGGAATAATTAAAAGTTACATCAAAAGTAAGAAAGCAAGAGAAATTGGTTGAATAAATTTAAACTTTAAACCTCACATGAAACAATGAAAATCTATTTTCAAATATTTTCTAAATAAAGGACATGGTCCAAGGCTTCATCAAAGTTAAAAGGAAAAAAATGTCTCATTTTATCTAACAATTCATCTTCCATTTAAATTTGTACTCTCTAGCTTGAATTAAAAACCTTTTAAAGCTTAATATTATTTTATTAATTTTACCTTCATGTTACACCATTTGAACCCATGTATGCGGGGAGGGCTATGGATGAATTTGCATGAAAGATGTGAAATACAATTGGAATTAAATAGTCTAATACATTGGACCAACATTTAGATCAAGTACCAACAAGATGGATGTTTGGGATGGATGTGGCCTAAACAAATCAAATAGAAGACATGAAAATACAATCAATTGAAAAAAAAATTGAGTCAAAATTAGTTTGAGATTATATTGAAATTAATTATAAATTTATTATATGTATTTAATTTTTATTATTACTATCTAGTAAAATAATCTTTAAGCCCCTTCACCCTATGATGGCACTTATTCTTTCACCCCCTAAAGATGTTAGTCCCATATCATCCTAAAATTATGAATTTCATCCATAGAACACACAAAAATACATGTGTATAACTAAAGAACCAAAGAAAAGAAACATATCAAGTTTGAAAAGGAAAAAGAAAATTACCAAAAAAATCACATGTAAGCATATTTTAAAACCCTAAATCTTACTTAGTAACATTATCATTAAAAAAATCATACATTCTAAATGAAGTGTATGGATACCCTTGCAAATGCCATACACTTTGTATGAAAATATCAAATTTTTAATAGTTTCAATTCTTTTCCACGGAAAGATTTTTCACTACCTAACCAAGGTGAAACCCAAAATCAAATGGGAGTTAGTGCCTATCCCCCACCATAGTGCCCCCCTCCCCCCACCCCCCTTAATATTCATTGTGAATTGGACCAAATTAATCTAAACACTTTTAACCGATCTACCTAATGTTCATTATGTTCTATATCTTTTTCATTTTTTTCTACTAAACAATTTGGTGACATCATTTGTGTTTTTTCAATAGTCTTGGAACTTTGATAAAACCTTTTATAAACAATGAAAAGAAAGAGACAAAGTATTGGAATTAAGTTGATTTGCCAATGGCACAATTGTAGGGACCAAACAAGTAGAACTTTATGTATGAACAACACATTGTGCTTGTTTGCAACACCTTAAGAATTTTTTAAGAAAGATTAAAATACAACTTTATCAATAGTTGAAGCCTAACCACACAACTATGGGGTTCACCAAACTAATGAACATAGGGTTGAAAAATGAATGCATGCACAACAAAGGAAATTTGTAAAATAAGGGCACAATTCTATATGTCTATTTGGTCATAAAGCCATGAGAAAAATAAATAGTAATGTGTAGTTTGTGAAGCCCATCAAATGGGCATTTCAAAGTTTCTTTAAAAACTAATGTCTATACCAATGCATACCTATATGTATAGGAGAAGGGCACAATCATGGTGTCATGCCCGTATGCTAGCCTCATACATGATGACCGGTTACGGGCATGCCACTCATGCCTTTTAGAGTGAATGTACGTTTTTAGGTTACTATATGTTATTAGGTGTTTTAGGGTTATGCTTGTTCAAGGTTTCATCTTGTTGGTGGCTATATAAAAAGCTAAGTTCTTCCCTTCTATTGTTAGTTTTTCTAGAATTCCTTTGTCAGGGAGAGTTTCCTTAGTTTGATTGGATTTTTAGATGTTCACAACGACTATTACACGGACACTGTTTACATACACTACGTTTTCTTTCCTTCTTTGCAATTTAATTCTAAAAAAACTATTATCTATCACTTAATGTTGAAAACAACATATTTTTTGGCTTTGAGTTTCTTGGGTTTCTTTTGTTGCTGGTGTTACTGTTACTGGAAGGAGCTTGTGTTGTTACACCTTTGCTAACCAATAGAGCCGGGATCGAAGGAGTTGGGAATAGCGAAACCAAATGGGGGAGTGACATATCTTGGAGCAGATGAGGTTTCAAAGCGACCGCTTGTTTCTAATGAGCCTCTAGTGGTCCCAACATCACCTTCGGAATCAAAACCAACACTACTCCTTGAGGTGGTTCAAAGAAGAACGTCTGAGGTGATAGTGGTGGTAGCACTAGTATAATTTTTCCGCCTATTACTATTGCTTAGACGTCACACCACAATCAAGTCCTAAGGAATCCCAGAACATTGCTTGCTCGTTTTCCACCATCACAAGCACCATCGCCAATGCTGCAAAAAGCAACTATCTTTGTCTCTGTCTCTTTCAAATCCTGCAAACTATTTCACAACAATAAAAAAACCATCTTAATAACTTTTCCTTTTTTTTTCTTCTCTCTTTCTCTCTCTCGTGTAGAGACATAGTAGGAGGCGGAGGAAGCTTTGAAGACTCTTGAAGCTGTCAGAGCCAAATGTCGCGTCAAGTAAAAAGAAGACCAAAAAAAAAAATCTTCTTTTTTCCACATCGTCGTTGCAGAGCTCGTGGACGCAAATCGATTTACAATGCTACGTCATTGTGGTTATAGAGCTCGCGGACGCAAATCGATCTACAATGTCGTGTCATTATGGCTATAGAACTCGTGAACGTCAATTACTCTGCAGCGTTGCATTGCCGTGGTTGTCGTGTCACCATGGCTGTCATGTTACCATTTGCCATTGTTGCAGAACTCATCGACGTGGAACATTTTGCAACGTCACGTCCGTCGTGTTGTCGACCATTGCGTCGTTAGCCGTCGTAGTTGATGTTCGTCCGACGCCCATTGGTTTCTATTTGACGTCCGTTGTAATTGATGTTCGTTCGACGTCCTAGTCGACGTTCATCCGACGTTTGTCATAGTCGAAGTTCGTTTGACATCCATCCACAAATGATGGACGTTTGTCCACAGATGTCCATATACCAACATTATTATTATTATTATTATTATTTAAAAAGTTAATACATACATCTACATACTCTCGTATTAATACATATATTTACGTAATATTATTAATACATAAATATATAATTTTGTTCCTTCTATTTTGTCATTTAGACTGGTGATGACAGAAACTAAAAGCTGCTAAGGGTACATTCTCTTAAACACTTCACATTTCAATTTCCATCACGGTTGCATTTAATTGCATAAGTTGTGTTAGAACTTTGTAGCTAGTGCTCTGTATTGCTACAAAACTTTGGGGCATGGGATAACACCATGTCCTCAGATGATGAGAGCATTACCATTCAGCCAGAACTAGAGTATCAACTACGAAGTAACGCACAATCCTTTGAGCCAATTTCTTTGAATTCACAATTTTCATGATGGTACCATCAAACGTCTATAACACCACTATCATCCAGTATAACTCCCACTAAGAATTGAGGTTCAGGTTACATTACATCAACGGTACATCAGGGTCCATTTGGAAGGGTTAATCAGTGGGGTACATTTGCTCCCACATTTGCTTTCACACCATCACCATATATTTCATTGCAAACCGTTACTTCTACACCCATATACACCATGGAGGTTAGCAATTCCTTTGGGAGAATTGAGAAGTTCAGCGAAAGGCCATGTACAATTTCTTTGAAGGAATTCAAGGCAACTTTCTCAACTATGGTTTGTGAATTGGAGCTCAAGTATGGCATGAATTACACCTAGGCATTAGCATTCAAACAACTGGCCCGTTATGTGGACTATGAGGCATTGGATGTCTACGAACAACATTCTTCAAAGATTTTGGACGTCACTTAGATCCCCAATCCAGCTTATGTCACAGCCATCACCACCGTCTCGCACATTGCATTACAAGTTGCCATTGCACATCATGGGACTATGCCTAATAATCTAGATCTAGTACCTACTTCAGTAAACTTTTCTTTTCAGCAACTCATTGTTGCTATTGCAAACATTCTTCCCACCATTGATGCACTAGCTTTTATTGATTCAATGGGGGAATTCTTTCGAGTTCTTGAGCTGGAATTTTCGATTAAGAGTTCTAAAAAAATTCTATAGTTCACCACCTTCTTTTAGTAAAAAGATGGAACCCTCAAAATGTTTTATAGGCAACTTCTCAAGCTCAAAGAAGATACTCAAAACATCACAAACCTAGAAGCTGCGCATCGATATCTTTGTTCGTTGGAAGGTACTTCGACACTCCATGCATAGGTTTTGCAACAGATTTTTGCAGAATTTGGAGACTCGTACACTTTTCTAGATGTGTACAATATTTTTGAAAAGCTGGAACTAACTCATGCACACTATGAGGCCAATACTATGAAGCCTCCATCACGTTCAAGGCCTCAACCTTCACCAACTGTGCCAACCAGATCATCACATTTTTCTTCAAGGGCTAAAGCGGTGCACTCAACTACACCCATCCTACCTTTTTACAACTACTATGGCAATCCTACCCACAAAGCTAGTGAGTGCAACATTCTTTCCAAGGATCTCTTTTGTGATTATTATGGGAAAGAAGGACGTAAATAAGCTGTTTGTTTTGCCAAGTTCTCGAAACGGAAGCAACTCCGGTTACCAAGGCAAAATTTACTAACATCTTCCGTTGCCCCTCAACCAAAAGCCAAAGCACCTCAACCTTCCATTCATGTTTTCCCCACCAAGGGTAATTCTAATAAAAATGCTAAGAAGAAGGAGCACAATGTTGACAAGAAGGAGGTGTTTCAAGCCCATGTTGTTCAAGTTCAAACTCTACAAAATGAACTCGAATCATTGAGGGCCTAACTTGTTAATCTAAAAGGCAAGTCTTCCCAACCAGCTAGTCATGCCCAACATGTACAAGGTTCAAGATCACGGGAGGGACCTCCTAGGTCATTATATGGCCTCTCACATGATGCCATGGCTGGGGAGTATGTTCTTTCCAGTGCACACAATTCTAGTCTCACACTAAAATTTGCCACTTCTTTTTACCCTTCCTACTTTGCGGCACAAGAGGCTAGTGTGGCACCCAAAGTTTTTGCCACTAGGTAAGTAATTCAAATTGATGGACTCGCATGTGGTTCAAGTCCTATTACCAAGGCTAGAGGAGTTCAAATATTCATGCCATAATCTTTTCATCTTTTTAACACGAAAGAAAAACGCACCTTATTAGCGAGGGGGGAGGAGGCTATTACACCACAAGCTGCTAGGGCATCAAATTTTCGTGTCCTAGGAGTACATGTACATTAAAAAAACACATAATTTTCCATTGATCAACTTATGGAGTGTCAATTTCAAATGCATGAAGTGGTGTAAAAGTTTGTGGGTACATCGTTGTTTAGTTTTCAAGATTTGAAGCTAAGCACCAGAGACATAATTGTAATATTAAAGGATACCCTGAACATTACATTAGGTCCTTTACCAATCCTTAATCCACATGCTACAAGGATCCCATCCAACACCTTGGAGAGACACTTGATTGGCTCACGTGTTGTAAATGACGTTCGTAATCTGGTCATTAGTTCTAGCATGGCTAAATTAATGGGCTCTCTTACTTCTGATTCTACATTCACATATCAAAAGGGAGTTAAGAACACCTCACTTATGGATTTGTTACTAAGCAAAGGCATTGCGAATAGTAATTCTTTTCATAAAGTCTCTCACTCATTTTCGAAGGTGGTGCCTAATGAGAGAACTTCCATCGCTACTAAAGTTGCCATTGTTGACAAATACTGAGTCAACAATCTAGGTGGGAGGACATACACCCAGAGTAGTACTTCTTGATATAGGTGCCCAACTAGTGATTCTTAGAATTCAATTCGCCAAGAAGATGGGCATGCTCGACGCCAAACTATGAAAATCTATGTGGCAAATTCACACCGCTAGTGGGAATGTAGAAGAGGTACTTGGGGAGAGCTCGGATTTGATTGCACTTAATTTCAATAAAGGTAGAGATCAGGAGTTTTGCCTACAGTCAGATGTTTAATCACCAATGCCACCAGTTACAATGTGCTCATTGGGCAAGAGGCCTTGTTTCCACCAGGTTTCATAATTGATAACTGGTTCAAACATGCGTACTACCGAGTGGATTGGGAAACTGATGGCCACACATGGGATACATACCCCTTGATTTACATGGGAATCATAGTCCTATGGCTCACCATTGTATGCTCAAAGAAGCTTACACCATTTCCTACATCCAACAAACTAACCACGAGTGGATAGAGGGAGATGAAGAGGAGTGTTAAGGATTTTCAACGGCTGGATTTGGAAAAGGCTTGAGTGACACAAGATCCGGTTTCTTCATGGAGATGGCATAATTGATCACCTGGGCTCAATCCATTTCTCCTACACTTGGTTATGTAATTGAGAACACCCCTTCTCAGCTTGACCAAAGGGAAAAAGTCCAGGAGCACTGCACACTGGTCAAACATTACCTTGGAAAGCCAATCCTACTCGATGAGGCACAATGTGGTTCTTATGCACACCGGCTACGTAACTGATGGACCAACCTTGCACCACTTTCAGTTTTGCAGTTGGCTCTGAGATACACCATTAGAAACCCCAACCTGTAGGTTTTTCACATATTGGATGATCAGAGCTCCTGCCAACTAGTTACAAGGCAAGAAAAACCTCCTTGGTTTCTTGTAAACACAATAGGAAAACCAAAAGGTGTTTGGCCCACCTTTGTCTCCTTCCTAGGAACACACACCTTTTAGGGAGATGGACCGGGCCTAGTGTATCGTCATGCTTCAGCCACTTGGGATGAACCAAACCCATAAGAAAGAGAAAGGGCTATGGGTTTCCAAACTAACATTACTAGTCACACCAAGGTCACTAGATTAGAGCGTAATGCTCTACTGGGAGAGGCATGGAACTGAACTCCCTTACATGGTTGTTGGTAACCTATGTACTCTTTCAAATGTACACAACACTAGCACTGATTCAATCTGCTTGTAGTTTTGGCGATGCGACTACATGGCACCCCGACCAAATACATTTGCTTATCTTTAACACTCTACACTTCACTCTCAGTGTTGGGGGGGTAGAGGTACTATGTAATTTGATTCAAGTTCTTTTTTTATACACCTTGAAGTACATTAGTTTCCGGAAAAATAATTACAACCTTCTACGAATTTGCGTAGTTGGATAGTGGAAAACCGAATACACCAAGTTCTTCCAACACACTTTCCAACTACATTCCATGTGTTTCCAACTACCCTTTCGTTATGGGGAACCAGCTCACCAAGAAAGAAAGAAACCAAGTCACAAACTTGTTAATTAAATACGAAAATGTGTTCGCATTCTCAATGAAAGACTTAGGTAAGTGTAAGACCATGCAGTTCTCTATAAACCTTACAAATGAAACACCCATCTATCGGAGGAGGCATAGGTTGAGCAAACATGAGTGGGAATTGGTAGATGAATGATGCAAAGAGTTCCATGAGGCTAGTCTCATTCAGCCATCAAGTTTTGATTTCGTAACCGCTATAGTAATGCAAGCAAAGAAGGATTCAACTGGATTATGGAATGAGAAAAAGATGTGTGGGGATTATAGGCCTTTCAACCTGGTTACACTTCAAGATGGGTACCCCATGCCCATCCTTGAAGAATTGTTTAATAATATTGGAGATTTAAGCATCTTCACAATTATGGATCTAGGGCAAGGCTTCAACCAAATTGTGTTCGCTACGAAGGATTGCAAGAAAACAACATTCCATGGAAGTAACAAGTTGTGGGAATGGCTTGTGATGCCTTTTGGATTGAAGAATGCACCTATCTTCTTGCAGCGAGTCATGGACCAGGTTCTCGAAGGGGTAGATTTCCTAAAGTGTTACATAGATGATGTCCCAGTGCATAGCAAGGGCATCATTTGGTTCATCTTGAGGAGTTATTCAAAAGGCTCCACGAAGTCAATATGAAAATCCATCCTAAAAATTGTGACTTTGTTGTCACCTCAGTAGTCTACCTTGGACACAAAATTTTGCCAAATGGTATTATGGTTCATTGGGCCAAAGTAGTAGCCATTTTGGAGATGCCCAATCCTACTGATGTTCACACTTTGAGGAGCTTCATCGAACTATGTAATTATTACAAGATTTATGTCCAGACTTCAGTACTATTATTCATTTTTTTTATTCATTATTAAAGAAGGATATTGTTTGGACATGGAGTGAAAAGGCTCAGGAAGCTTTCGACACACTCAAGGAAAAGCTTTCAAAGTTCCCCATTATGAAAAAACTTGATTTTAACAAGGTTTTCATTCTACACATTGACTTGAGTGCTTTTGGTATTGGTGTTATTCTTGACCAACTTGATGAGGAAGGCAAAGAATATGTTATCGCCTATGCATCCCAAAGCAACAACAAGGTCGAGAGTAACTATTTTTCATATAAGGGGGAGTGTCTTGCTATTGTATGGGCCATCATACATTTCAGGCTCTATCTTTATGGCACCAAGTTCATTTTATATACCAACCACCAACCTATCAAGTGGTTGATGACCAACGATAAGCTTATTGGTAAGTTAGCTCATTGGGCGCTTATACTTTAGGAGTATGAGTTCAAGGTTATTCACCGACCTAGTATTACACATCAAAACATGAATACCATGTTGCGGAGACCCCTCACTACCTCTGAAGATTTTTCAATAGCGAGGCAATATTTCAACCAAATTCCAGCAATACATGTATCTTATGCATTTAGTTATTTTGCACTACTACAATGTAATTTGATTGAGCATCCCATTGTGGATATATGTGAGGACTTGGACACTCTGAGGTTTCTTCAACATGGGGAATACCCTCCCCAAGTTACATCAAATCATTGGGATCGCATATAACAGCGGTCGAAACGCTACTCATGGAGGGTAAATCACCTTGTCCGATGCTTACCACAAGGCAACAGAGTGGTTCCTCCACCACATGAATGGCCTGGTTTTATTCAAAAAATATATTCGGAGCTTAGACACTTTAAAGTTAAACGTACTTATAGCCTTTTTGCTCTTCATTACCATTGGAGAGATATGTATGTTCAAGTTCGAAACATCATTGCTAGGTGTGAACAATGTGATAAAGTGAGAACTTCTTTCTCCTCTCGACAGTTCACATTTTCTCCACTCCCTATTCAGGGCATGTTCTATCGTTGGTCATGTGATTTAGTTAGAGAGTTACCACAGACTTCCAGGGGTAGTGTCTACATCATGATTATGATTGAACATTTTTCAAAGTGGGTTGAGCTTGTTGTGCTATCGGACAAGTCATCACACAGCACCAGCCAAGCTTTTTTACAATAGGTCCTAAGTAGGTTTAGTGCTTGTGTTTAGGGCCTTACTAATCAAAGATCAAAATTTAGAGGAGAATTCCAAAACCTACTTGAGCATACTCTCATTGACCATTGTCGGATGTGAGGCGACTTTCTATCCCTCTACTCTCAATTCTATGAGGTGACTATACTTGAAAGTACATATGTTATCAGTGAAGGAAAAATGCAATTGTATTTTTAGATGTTAAATTTCGTTTATAGTTGAAACCAAGTAACTTACCTCCTATGCATCATTTACGATTTAGAATTGATAGATTTATTTTCCAAGCTCAAACATCCCAAAACCTAAAATTTTATGTCAAATTGTCATTCATTTAAACCAACCTTTAAAGGTTCAACACCATGTTCAACTTAGCTGTAGACCACCAACCACTTGAAATATTATTTTTAACACATGTTATTCAAATCTGGTTTGCCTTAGCTCATTAGAAAGCTAATTGTAAGGCACACCTTATTATCAAATCCTAAGTTTTACAACTAAACCAATAAGAAGTTATGTCATCAAACTCGATAGGGTTTTATGAAGGTAGTAAGTTCAACTTGGCTACAGACCACTAGTCATTTGAAATATTATTCCTAACACATATGTTATTCAAATTTAGCTTGCCTTAACTCATAGAAAGCTAACTATAAAGCACACCTTGCTACCAAATCCTAAGCTCTGGAATTAAACCAGTAAGAAGTTATGCCACTAAACCCGAAAAGGTTTGTGAGATTTCTCTAAGATTTCAACCTCCCAACACTATCCTTACTCACTTCCATTCTTTCAAAACTATTACAAATGTCCATCTTACTTTCCTTCTTCATATCATTTACCAAAACTAATCATTCTTTTCTTCCTTAACAAGGTTGTGGAAACAAGTATTCTCAAGATTTGAATTGAAAATTATGTCTGGGGAAAAGGAGAAAGCCACCAATGATCCAAATTCGCCCTCTTAAAGAAAAGGAAAAGGAAGGATGTGAAGGAAGATCCCAATTCAGTGGCCCTTGGAAGGTTCCATTGCTTGGTGGCCCTTGAAAGGTTCCATTACTTAATGGCCAATGGAAGGCTCCATTGCTTGGTGGCCAATGGAAGGTGAAAAAGAAACACCTTTTCACCTCTTCCCATTTTCCCCTAACAAATTTTACTTAAACCTTCAATTCTTTTCCTTTGACTTTAAGGTTTTACCTTACCATGATTCAAGGCCATTACTTACGCATTTCATTCCTTTTCCTTGACCTATAAATTATGATCGTGCATCTTAATGTAACAAGTCCTCCACACATTCATTGTCGATTTGATTTTGATCAATTTTTTTTTTCCCTATCCTTGAAATTATGGCGTCGCGCATGGTCACGTCTTATGGGCCCCAAATTACTCAAATGAATGAAAAACTACCTTCAAATTCATCTTTAAATTTGACACTAATGCAACATCCTTATGATGAAAATCCTGAACCTAGAAAGGTGCGCGCTCATTTTGAAGTTAAACCCCCTCGAACTTAGTACTATCGTATTTGTCCGAATTCTCGCACCATGGTGATCTTGTTACAAGTCGACCCTGCTTTTGGTGATGAACCTAGAACTGTTTGTGAAAATTATTACGAAATTGAAAACACTTTTATTTTTGCATGGTCTCCAATTCTCGACGTTGAACACTATCATTGGTTGTGCGGTTTGATTCGTCAACTGCTTCCTAATAGCAAGGCAGACTACCTAGTTCGCACCATTCGACACCTCCTAGATTTCTTGCAGTTATGAACCATCATTGTGGCATAGCTTAGGATTCAACATGTCATTGCAATTCTTCATTGAGCTTATCCATAATCTAAATAAATGTTTCATTCATTATGAAACTCTTGTTGCCATTGTCACAGTATCACATTATTTATTTATCTGTTACGTTGTCTTGAATTAATTTTATGCTTATAAGGTTTGAATATTGTTCTATCTCTATTGGACCTTTCATTGACACCCTTCAACGACTTCATGAATCTCAAACATCCATGCTATTCACTAAATACTAGAACAAGACTAATGTTTTGCTAAACACCATGAATTTTGGTGTCTGTTTCTACCCCCAACCCTCTAGAGATTTTTCATCTTTAATTACGCAACTAAGGTTTTAAAACTATGGTTACTAGTTTTTTCCTGAATAAAAGAACTAACCCAACATCTTATTCACCAATATCATATTTTGGAAAAGAAAACACCTTCCATGCAACCATGCGCATACATCATTCTTTATTTTAGTTTGAAGTTGCCAAAAACCCCTAATAATTTCACCACATTTGAATACCCCTAATGTAATTATTAAAAATTGAGATCACCGCACATGGTTGTGTTGGTATGGCTCACACCGGACTTCAAGGGATCATCCTCAAGCTGATGGCCTTGTAGAAAGGATGGTTCAAACATGCAAGAAAGGACTTTGGAAAATTTGCCTCACTAGGAACAAAGAGGATTGGGACCTGGCCCTACCTTACATTGCCATGGGTTTCAGGTTGTTCAAACACGCTTCTTTGTCTTATTTCTTTCCTTACTTTCTACTTTTTGGGAGACATCCCATTCCACCCTCTTTCATTACTGTTCAAATGGACTAGGTTGTGGATTTGGACTCCCAAGCCACTTGGGCTAGGGTCATCACAGAAAGGGCTGCTCTATTCAGGAGAGTTATGCCCATGGCCATGGAAAACTTGTCCATTGCACAACATCAAAACACCTTATGGTATACACACACATGAGGTGGTAATTACAAACTTAAGGTGAGACAATTTGATGTTGGTGACTTTGTGTATCTCTAGTGGCAACTTAATGATACTCTAAACACTTCTTTCGGTTGCACTATCTTGACGATTAAGGCGATCAGACCTTCAGGTGTGTTGGAGTTATAAGGAGCTGATGGACACACAATTCGGGATCACTCCAAAAATTATGTGCCTTGCCACCTGCCGAACTTGGATCCTACCATCATCACGTCAACTTGAATTCCTCCAGTTGACTATCCATGTCAAGTATGTCAGAGGATAGATGATGCTAATCAAATGTTGTTTTGTGATAATTGTAATGGTGGATACCATCTTTTTTGCCTCAAGCTGGAACTCACTTAAGTTCTTGTCGACATTTGGTACTATCCATCATGTTCTTCTATAGCACCTTGATTTCTATTTGGACCATGCCACGCTTTTCCCGGCTGAAGTCTAGGGGGGGATATATGAGAATTTCATCTCAACCTCCTTTTGTGCTTTGTATATATATGTGCATGCATCTCTTTTTGGTTGATTAGTTTCTACCTTTGACTAGTTTTAGTTTTTTTGTTTAATAGAGTTTACTATGGATTTACACCTTTACGACACCATATGTCACAACAATGGTAAGAGAGACCCCAAGGAACAAAAGGAGTATATATATATATATATATAAAATCTACATGGGACAAACTTAATTGAGAAAAATCAAACAATCAAATTGTGTGCACAATGTACAACACATAATAAGCTGCAAGTGGGATAATATGAGCCACACGAATCTTTTCAATGAGTGTTTGTATGGGATTTTTTTTTACATATTCCCATTTTTAAGTTGAAAAAAATCATCAGAATTTTCTTTTGACCTTACAAAATGTTGAATTATAGTATATGTAAAGATATGTTTAAACAATGTCCCCCAAAATGTCAAATAAATTGGTAGTGTAAACACAACCTTAAACTTTTAATTTCATGTAATTAATAACCTTTGATGTAACTTGCTAATTACATAAGATAAAAGATATACAACAAAACATTACATATATAAGTCAAAATTCTTTTAAAAACATTATAATAATAACTTATATGCAACATGTTTGGATTTGAAAGGATAAGAATAATGAGAACACATATCTTGTAGCAAAAAACAATTAGTGTAATAATAGTAGATATAATCAAAGTATGGTAGCACAACTTCAAATAACTAAAATAGAGACTTGCATGGCCTTCACAATAAAGCTACACATCCTAGCACAATGTTGAGAAAACAAGAGTCCATTCCAATACCTTGTAGGAAGAAAACGAACAAATTAAGAGTTGAAATTCCGTGTTTAGCAACTAAAAGCTCAGTTGGAACTCCAAACCATGAGAATAAATACATTGTACAAACAAAATGATATAATAATAGTAAATATAATCAAAAGTATGGTGGCATGACTAAATAATTGAAATAGAAACTCCCATGGCCTTCAAATAATAAATTTACCCATTTAGCAAGGTGTGGAGAAAACAATTATCAATTCCAATACATTGCACAAAAAAAAACAACACACACATTTGGAATTCCATGTTTAACAAGTAAAAAAATGGATTGAAGCTTCAAACCTTTTATTAATTAATAATAATAGTTGATTAGGGTTTTTGCCTACTACTAGCCAATTTTTTTAGGTTGTAGGGTTACTTTTGCATTTTATGGATTATTATAGGGGGAAAGGAAACTTGAAATGGCACATGGGATACATGGTTTGCCAAAGTGGATAACATGTAAGGTTTGGTGCTATTTTATGAACGAAATGGCATGCAAGGGATTTTCATGCCATGTCATTTTAGTGACAACATGACATGGCATTAGGGGTTGCCATGTTATGTGTAACATGCCTATGTGGTAGTTATGTGGGCATGGTGAAATAGAAGGGGAAGGGGGTTGAACGGGTTACAAGGGGTGATTGGTGCTAACCGCATGGTGAGGTTGAGGTACTTTTATCTTGGCAAAATTTTAAACCCTTGACCTCTTTAATATTTTCCATATTTCTCTAATAGTAAGATCAAGTTTGATGCTACATATAATTCAATGCATTTGTTTAATATTGCTTGATATGTCATATCACATGTTTGACCTAATCCCCCAATTAAGTAAAACATGTACAGATATTTAAATGTTACCAAACGGGTGGAAATATTGAACTATTATAAAATGATTCAATAGATTGCTTCATGAAGTGCTAATAAGTTAACTACTTGCAAACTCCTTATTATATATAATTATGATTTACAATTCCAGGATGAAGTTCTAATTTAGTTACATGAAAGTTGAAGAAGCCAATTATGAACTACATAACCTTTCATTAAAAAGGGATGAAGCAAGCCCCTATTACTTGCGTAAGTTTTTGTATTTGTATTGTGTAGGAACATTAAAAAATATTAAAAGTATTCTCTAGAAGCATGAAAAAGAAAGAAAGAAAGAAGGAAAACTCCTTGTGCACATAATTGTGAGAATTTGCACCCTATATTCTTTATGTGACGCTCCTATCCAAAGGTGTTCAGCTACATTTAGAAAATGGAAATCCAAGTCAACTACAAATATATGGGGCCCAAGTCATGCCTTTAGGCAAAGACTAAAAATTCACTTGGGTCCACAACACCTTAATGCCAAAGTAGTATCTTGGACTTAATGAAATAGGTGATGTCCAACCACACTCATATGAAATGTGGAGTAAGATTAAAAGACTAAGTACTTTAAACTTAGAGTTCTAGAAGAATATATAAAAGGGGAGGTAGGTGAATTGATGTTTCGCTTAATTCAAAAGATCTATTGAATTTTTTTAATTTTTTTTTGTGCATATATAATCTTGGTTTAATCCCACCTCGGGGGGAGGGGATTAGTAAATAAATAAATAAATACATGAATAAAAATATAGAGTGCAATATATTGATTTTTTAGTAGAAAATATAAGTTAATTAGTTAAAAGATAGAGTACATTTTATTCAAATGATCAATTTAATTATAATATAAGATATATAATAATCTGAAATAATAGATTATAAATAATATGGTGATATATATAATAATAATAATAATAGATTGAAAAATGATCTAATACCCTCTAAAATTGATCATTTGACACACATAAATCTCAAATTTTACATTAAGTGTCCCCTCAGGGTTTAATCATGTTTTAAATTTATGTTAAAATTAATTAATTTTTGGCCTAATGTAAATGAAGTAATTTGAAATGTAATTATGTTTATAACCAAGTAAAATTAATCTACATATCATGACATGGACTTCATGTATTTACACCTTTGTTAACAATGAAAATTTCAACAACTCCACCATCTAGTGAATTGCAAATTGCATGAGAAAAGTAAGGAGTATTAAGTCTAACAAAAATGGCCAGTGAACACATTTAGATATATAAATTCTGCACAAGAAATGGGGTCAGGCAACATGCACCCAAAATGGGTGTGAAGAGGTGAGATTTATACATAACTGAAATATACATTTGAACCTTGGTATTCTCACAAAGTTTCCAAGGATTCTTTATTAGGATTCCAATGTGTTTCCCAAGTTGTTTTGAATAGCACTAGACTTTATCCCATGTCTTGTGCCCAAAGTTGTGCCTAAACCCTATATAGTTAGGCCAAAGGAAAGACTACAATATATTGATTTTGAGAGTCCCAAGATGGGGTCCAGGATCCAAATTCCCAGGAACCAATTTGGACTCATTTGAAGCAAATTGAATCCTTGAGTTGAACCTTGCATTAGACCCTAGCTTGCATTTTGGTTCTTCAAATCATGAGCTCTCTCTTTTTGCTTTTTAAAGAAAAGGTTGGAACCAATCGATTTTCCTCCAAAATGCTACCATGTGAGTTAGCCTTGATTTGCCACTTTTTGGTCTTGGACCCTCATCTAAAAGCTGTGGGTCCAATTTATAGCTCTCATTGAATAGGATTGCTCTATTTCATTGGACCTTGGACCCTAGTCTAAAGTTGGCCTTACGAGTAGCTCCACCGGCAACTTTCACAATATTTTTTTATGAAGTATATATATTAAATTTATGTTGATTTGGGCTAGTAAATTTGCTTGGGTCAATACATGGGCACAAGATCAAGTGCTTGCTAAATGCACTACACAATCTAGAAATTACTTTTGATTTGTTAAATATAATTATTGATCCATGTGGTTTATTTAAATGGTCTCCCACCTATTATTATTTTAATTTTCATGTTTATAGGTGGGAATTGGGAAACAATTAATAAGCCATCTTACATGTGACCTTAGGTGAACTACTACCCATGTTAATAACATGGTAAGATTCCGTGTTGTGAGGGTCTCTGGTTTTTAGTGTTAAAATTGGTGTTAAGGGTCCCTACCCTTCAAAGTCAAGGATTTTATCAAGACTTGGCCTCTACAAGAAAATCCACAGAGAATTTTGCCAAAAAAACCTGTGAATTTGACACATATGATGTAATGTATTTTTTGTTCACTTTTTTTTTGGGGGCCAAAATTTAACCTGAAAAATATGATTTCAAACTGTACAGAGGGTTTTTCATGGATAAAATGGCCCAGATTCGCCAGATTTTGAAGATTTTTTTTTTTTCAAATTGCAAGATTTTTATGATAAGTTCCAGCAGGTAGCTAAGAATAGAGAAGGATTTTGGTTTTTTTGTACTTTCATATCTAGTATGTAGCCAAATTTGGCTAAATTATTTTATGGATATCATCACCTTGGCTTATCACAAAATCCTTTTAAAAACCCCTGCTATGATTTGCTGTCATTTGCATGCGTCGTGTACCCCTCAGTGTTGGATGGGTATCAAAAATGTTCTCGAGTATCAACCGGTTATCACCCCGGTTATTCTTATTTGCAACACTCAGGGTGTCAGTTTCAATGACACCCGCCTGAAACCATGAAGAACGGTTTTCACTTGTATGAGAACCGGATGAATGAGAACTGGATCGAGGAAAAAAAAATTAACACTGAGACTCGGGTGCGGTAAAACCCCGTACCCGGGTCGGGTTCTCAAAGTACAGTGTACAAGGTTTAAATGCACAACCATTAAACAATGTTGTGCATTTAATGCATAAGTTCAATCTAATTATAGTAGTTGTACTGATAGGAGCAGTGAAAATATATGTAGCAGCATTGGAGGCGCTGGAGGCGCTCGGGAAAAGGAAAAGACAGGATGAAACTCAGTTTTGTGAGTTTCACCCCCCCCACCCCTTTAATGCTAATGTACTTTTTTTGGTAAGTTTTTAAAAAATCTCACCCCATTATGACCAAACTCAGGGTTCAGGTGCTGGATTTTTTAATTTTCAAGAAAAATAATAAAATCAATAGTTTGTTTGTAATTTTGGTTTTATTTTTTATTTGAAAAAGATAACCAGTTGATGAGAACCGCCAAATCATAATTGGCTGTTTTCAAATTTATGAGAACAGGCATCATGAGAATCGATTAAATTTTTTTTAATAAAAATATTGATACCGTGACGCGGTGTATAAGTTTTTAAAACAAAATTAAAAAGTGAGAATCGAAACCTGTTGTAATCTATTTCGTGAAAACCAGATCCAATGAGTATAAAAAAATATGATACCCACCCACACTGGTGTACACACACACACACACGTAAATTCAAGGAACCTTTTTTTAAGTGCCTTTCCCATTGTAAGGATTCATAGGATTATTGTCCTTTGAGTTTGAAGGACAAATTATTTTTTGCAATGAGTTAGAAGCATTAAATGATTTAGACTACCTCTGAAGGACAAGAAGGGCTTCAATTTTGAGCTTCCCAACTCTGCAAAACTATGGCTGCAAACTTAAGTCTCAATTTCATGAGCTCTGATACTTAATAAAATACGCTGGTACAAGTTAAAGCACACTTTGTCTCCATTCTCTAGGAATCAACCAAGTTTCTTTTAAGAAAATTTTAGTGTATCTTAAGTGGCAATCATCCATAATAGGAAGATGTAAAAAAAATGATGATTCATCGTTCATAGATTTTAGCCAAATCTGGGTATAAATTAGATATGAAATAAAAATCTTTAATCAACATTCTATATTTATGCCTACACATACACTGAAAACCAAATATTAAAAAATTGAAATTTTTTACTAATTCTTTTTCTCACTTCCTGGTGATTGAAAACCCTCGCTCCAAAATCACTTCATTTAAAAAATAATTTAATGTTACATTTTGGTGAAAAGGAAAAGGGCTAACTACTCACCCAAAATTGTTAGGTTGCATGCTATATATACATGGAAGTCAAAGGACTTGCTTTGCTGTGGACCTACCACAACAATAAATCACATGGGTCAGTACATGGTGGGGGCATTGCATGGCACTTGCACATGGGTTGTTAAGTCACACTTGCACAGGCATAGATATCTAGCTATCTATCGATCTCTACACAAAATGGGCAACTGCATGCAAAGACCAACTTTACTTACATAAGGAAGGATCAGACTTTTTGCTTGCTGCTATATATGTCAATGGCATGTGTATAGTGAGAGAGAGAGAGAGAGATAGAGAGAGAGAGAAAAATAGGCACAGAAACAGCAGCAATGGTCCTGGGCCCTCTCTAAAAGATGATGGAGGGTAGTGTCTAGTCTGGAAGGAGCTGACTCCCCCCCCCCCCCCCCCCCCCCCCCCCCCTTTTATTTTTTTTTTTTTTTTTTTTTTTTTTTTTTTTTTTTTTTTTTCTCTTTTTTTTTTTTTTTTTTTTTTTTTTTTTTTTTTTTTTTTTTTTTTTTTTTTTT
>Ga0116227_10002287_pt1 | contig 43589 bp, 35 predicted proteins | sample S1TSphgellanicum_FD_89693 | JGI IMG/M metagenome (GOLD analysis project Ga0116227, IMG submission 89693) | Host-associated microbial communities from peat moss isolated from Minnesota, USA - S1T2_Fb - Sphagnum magellanicum MG | ecosystem: Host-associated > Plants > Peat moss > Unclassified... | reverse complement strand
AAATGAATCCAATCATCCGAAATAAAGAAATTTTTTTTCTTTTTTTGAAAATTTTTTTCCGTTTTTTCTGTTTTTTTTTTTATTTTTTTTTTTTTTTTTTTGGTATTGTGGAGTTTGCAAGCTCCTGCCTCTCCAGAAGCTCCTTCAGGATTGAAAGCCTCCTTTTCTAAGCTTATCCATTGCTCACATGACGTCGTCGTAATGAACCAATAATGTATGAGAGAAGGGCAGCGGCCGGTCTCACAGAGAAGAAAGAAGATGATGAAGAAGAAGGGGATTATTGCCTGTGAGAGCACAAGATGGAGAAGGGGATTTGCATGTGACAACATAACATGCACCATCATAACCCCGGCAAAAGACCATTGCAAATTTTCCATGTTTCTTCTTCTGTGTCACCAAACTGTGCTCCTTCTTCTTCCTCTTTTTCATCTTCTCTGCTTTGCAAGAAGCTGAAATTTTCAAAGCTCGTTCAGCTCATCAGCCAACAAGGTGACGATGGTGACGAGACAAGAGACGGAAAAAAGGCTTCTTGTGCATTTCGGGGTTCATCCTCCACTAAAGAATCCTAATGATAAAATTGAAGGAAAATTTTGGGCAAACATTTGTACCAGTGTCCCAAGGGGAATGGGGAGGGGGAGGCATGACAGCACATGTGTAATTAGCACACCTCCTGTAGTAGGATAAAAGAAAAAGATTTTGTTTCACCTCCAGATTCTCCTCAGGGATTGCTGTCCTTCAAACCTCCACAACAACACTTCTGTCATGGTGGGAACTTGGAGTTTGACAAGCATGATCATATAATGCATGCCTTCTTGCCTGTCACCCCTGTTGATCCAAAACATGGGCAGAGGCCCACATTAGGAGAAAGAATCTGAAAAACTCCAAATCGAGAGAGAGAGAGAGAGAGAGAGAGAGAGAGAGAGGAGACTGAGGTAATCAAATCAATGGTCCTCTACTTCCTCTTCAACCCTCACCTGGGCAAATCCCTTACACTCCACTCCTGTCTCGGATTCAATTTCAGATTGCAAGGTCCCAATGCTCAGATTGACTTTTCTAGATTCAGCAAGAAACACTTCTGTTGTCTAATCTTCACAAGCACCTAGACTGTTCCATGAAAGAGAGAGTTTGATGATGGCCATGAAAACCAATTGTGCCCCATCTTTTAGGAGTACCTCATAAAAGTTGGAGGCCTATTGGAATCCCAAGAGGAGAACTGATGCAACACTACAGGATTAATAAGCAACAACAAAAGAAGATATCATTGATAAACATAGAACACAAAGACAATTGTGCTCATGAGAAGGCACCTCAGATTGGAGAGCACTGCAAAATGCAGTAAGGGGACACATGCATTTTGTAATGGAAGTAAAGCTTATTTTTGGAGTAATGATACCGTCTACAATGCTGCACGATGGGCTATTAGCTCAGTGGTAGAGCGCACCCCTGATAATTGCGTAGTTGTGCTTTGTCTTCAAGCCCAGATTCTTCACATACTCTATAATCTGAGTCTGTGCAATCAAACACAGATTCTTTGGACACGGCAGTACAAGGTGAGTCCATCTTCATACTGCGAAGTTCATGTCAAAGCCCAAACACCAACTCAGAACCTTGGAAAACAACAGCACTATCATCACATGCAAGAAGATCAATGCCTCCTGATATCCAACTTTCATTCAAATATTGCCAAAGGAAGTGTGAGTGGGAATCACATCAGATCAGCAATTGCTGCCCTGTTACAACCAGACCAAAGTCTAGTTTCGCACCATCATCATTGTGGATGAGGCAAGAGCATCAAGGTGGATTTGTGTTCTACAAATTCAAGAGGAGCTCAAGAGGAGCTAGAATGTTTGGGAGCTTGAGTGATGAAGACTAGGCACAGGATCCGGTTGCCGCCAAGGAAAATTAAATGTTGATCCACCTCTAATGAGCATGCATACAAATAATTAAACCAACATTGAAACTTGGATAATTCTCATGCACAGGAATTTGACAGATAACACATCATTTATACCTGATTCTGATCTGCATCTTCAAGCTTAGAATATCAGATTTCATGTAGGATTGAAGCTAAGGCCTCACATGAAGTTCACAGGTAATGTTTGGACAATGCAAATTTCATTGGTGGCGTGCCTTGGAAGGTTATCAATAAGTTATGCAGATTTGCAATCCAGGCATTCTGCAGGATTCAACTCTAGAGCAAAAGGTTTGGGTACACGCACCTTTGGAAAGTCTTGGGCTTCTCTCCAAAGAGGCAGGCATATCAGAAGCTTACAAAAGTTGTCACCATTTCTGAAAGATTCATGCTCAGGAACCACTTTTTCTACTTGTGTTTCAGTAATGCAAATTTTACAAAAAAAAAAGCTTCATTCTGATTTGGATGCAAGCTTTAGCCTGCATGACAACCATCTTAACCAACAATGCACACTGGAAAGTTCAAGACAAAACAAGAGACTTACCATATGAATGTGAAAAGAAACAAAGATCCAAATGATGAAATCTCTACCCAGATTTAGAAAGATTTGGAATACATAAAACAGCAATTTATGGAGAAACTCAAACCATCTATAATAAGTTGCAAAGATCAGTAACTCAAAATACCCACCCAGTGAAAAGGAAGCTAGTCATAATAGAACATATGAATTCAATTTTTCCTGCTTGAAGTTTATTATACAACCTTCAGAAAAAATAATCAAATAATATCCACCTTTGTATACTAGAGTGCTAGCAAGATAGACCTTCATAGCTACTGATTTTCCCATCTGAATCCATAATCAACTTTTTCACTAGGAAGGAAGACCCAAAACAAGTAAAAACCTTCTTTGGGTAAATACTGGCTGATTTGCATTCACAAGTAGGAATTGTGAAATTCTTAGAGAGCTAATGTACTCATCAGGCATAGCTTCTGTAGCTAAACCACTATCCATAAGAAACAATCATTCATGACGGTCCCTGTAGAATTTACATGTGGTATTAGTCCTCCCAGGGTCCAATGTTTTCTCTCAGGTTTTTACTGCTTGCAGATACCAAAGGAGTTCTTTAATCTGGAGGATTCTTCTAATAATAATGGGTTCCTATCTTGTTCAAGGATGAAGGTTTAAGTTCCAGTACCAAAGAGGTTCAATCAGGGCATTGCACAGTATTGGACTAGGTGCCTTCACCAATAAGGACATGCAATAATCAGATAGAATTTACTGCTGGAAGTGATCAAGGAGCAGTGTGGTTGTGGATTTTGGTCGGGTCGCCAGGTACTGGTGTCGTCAGTAACATCTCTTCTTTCTCCACTGGTGTATACTGCCTGTCACCTGTTTCAATCTTAGGAGTTTCCTTATGTGCGCTTTTAGAACTTCCATTTCCATTCCCAGCCTGGTGAAAACAATTGCATGTCAGACATCAATAGCAGAGATGATCAATCGCACACTATATGATACCAGTAACTCCATGGATGAGATACATACATAGACCGACATTTCAAAATACATCCGAAGATTATGTGGTGATTTTAAGTATTAATCTTAAGAACATATTACTAGTTTAAACCTTCCAATTCCCTCTTGAGAAGCCACTTACCAATGGATTGTACATGCCCAGACTGTCAACTTCATAGGGGGAGGGGGCATGTAATGCAGATTGAATTAATATCCTCCAGTTGCAAACTAGAGCAATTATCACCGTGATGCTTTTGAAGAGAGCTACTTGCTGAGTAGAGTACACAATCCATTCCAGCAAACCAAAAAAATTTACGAAGAGAACCATCTGAATGTTCCTTTTTACCAAATGAACAGGAATAGCTATCAATGTCTTGACCATTTATTCAGCCATTCTGAGGCCTCCATTGTGTTAATTGATAACCATCATACTGCAAAAGCCTTGTAGAAGTAACTGATAGGTGATGGGTGGATTTCTTACGGAGGGTGAAGATGACGAAGTTGGTGCAGAATTTGAATTGTGAGCAGCAACATCACTTTCAATTTTCTCCGCTTGCTTCAAAGCATTCTGCTTACGGAGCTCCTGCATGGCCTTTTTGTATCGCAAAAAGTCAGGCTGGTTAGTTGATGATAGGAGACGAGCCCACATGCGGTCTGCAATATTCACCTGTCGCTGTGTTGCTGTCACTCTCTGCCATCAGGAACAAAAAGTCGTGTTAGAAATAAGTTAGGAAAGGGAGCAAGGGGAGTGTATGTCACAAAAATAGTCACTATTAGGAGGTTGTGTATATTCCCAGTCCAATAAGGGCCACACAACCAAGTGCCACTAGATGTACTAAATTGCGATCCACTGACCAGGGGACCTGGAGGATCCTTAAAGAGTCGTCTTCACGGCTTGAACACATGCTATGACCAACACTTGTTAGGAACTTACACTGATAGGAATGTAGCAATGACGGTTATTGACAGGTCCAACTGTAAATCCACAATATCCTGCCATTGCACCATGGATGGCACTGTGGGCCAAAAGGGTGCAGTAGACATTGTCTGATGCATTACTTGGGATCGCTCGAATCATGTATGTTGGATCTGTAACAGCATACCAAGAAACTCTTCAAACAGTGCTCTCCTACACCATTGATTACTTTCTACAGCTCACAAGGAAATTGCCAAAACAAAGATATGGCATCAGTTTACCTATGTACTTCAAGTTGAGGGGCTCTTTGAATTCCTTCACAAAATGATCCTGCAGCAAAGGGCAATAAATAAGGTCAGGAACTGCCTGAACATGGTATACAACAGCAGAGATTTGCAACAGGGATAATGTTACGCAACAGCTAATGACAACCAATTATTGCAAAAACAAAGACATTCATATATTAACTTTCATTTGGCTTGTGGCCAAAACTCTACTTATAAAGACTTTGCAGGGCTCTTGAAAATATACATACTTTCAGATGTTGGCAGAGCCAAAGACCAACATCAAGAAGCAAGCGGTTTCCAGAAGCATCACTGAGCTTGTCCAAAGAACCCATGCTCTCTGCCATCAACTCCTGGCCAGCACCTTCTGCCACTACAATCACCATATGTCCATTTTCACGCAACCTTTGCTTTGCAAACTCAAGCAGGCCACCAGGTCCATCCATGTAAAAAGGCACTTCTGGTATTAAACATAAATCCTGCACTTGCAAAACCAGGTTCCCCATAGTAAGGTCAAGCTGTCTGGCATTTTCAAGCAAATCTGTGTTGGTGGGAGGAAAAGTGTTTGATACATTTCCTCTTATGAAGCAGAGAATGTGCATCATATGCAATGATTATTCTTTGAAACAAAACAGAAAAGGAAGATAAGTGTTGTCCACCTGCAAGACTGAGAAAGGTCAGCCTATGAAAGCTTCCAGGACAATGGTCGAGCCCCCAATAGTCTAATCAGAGGAATAGATATAGAAAGGTCACAAGACTTCAATACTGGAGAGAGGCAAACCTACCACATCACGACTTGCAAGAGTGGCATGCATAGCAATATATCCTGCACCAAGAACCTCCACCAATTAGTCTTGATACCAGGAGGAGTGCCCCATTGCCATCTGATTTCAAAAGGGTAAGAATGTTTAAATGAGTTAGGCTTTTCAACAAAGAAACAGATTTTGTTACTTAAAGAGAGGCACCCACCACTGTACCGTCCCATGAGCTTGACCAAGCCAACACCATTCTGGATGCTCTCTGCTTCAACATGTGCTGCATTAATTGCACGCTGAGCCTCTTCCACTGCCGTGTCAAAACCAAATGACTTGTCTATAATCTGTGATCCTCAACCATGTGAAAAAATGCATTTAGAAGTCTACACCATTCACAATAAGACATGTTCGGGAGAATAGACAGAATGCAATATTCAAACACTTCCTTATCCATGACAAAAAGCTACTGAGGCCTACATTCGTTTGATGTTCCACAGGCTGACTTCATTACAGTTACAATTTCAGCAGCATGCCTTTACGGTCCATCTTGATAATTGTGTAACTCTTAATATGTTGTGGATCATGGTTTTTTTCTTGTAATAAGTGCAGAACTATATCCCACATTTTCAGTGGTTTGAAAATGAGCAAACCAAACCATACATTCTGAATCATCTATTCAATGCTCAGAGCTCTGTTGTGTGCAGGATATCCATGAATCTAATAAGTCTTGATGCCCACATACATCTTCTTTAAATTCCTTTGAATTCTGTGCATAATAAAACAAATCTTCAGAAGTCAAAAGCAAAGGAATCGGAGTAATGTGTTGCTTGTGCCACTTACTTCAATGTCATTATCAATTGTCTTTGGAATACCTGCAACAACCACCTTTAATCCTCGCCTCTTACACTCCTGCAGTTAAAGCACAAAAATCCCACCAACATTTGTGATGATTTTTCAAGTCTTTCAATATAGTTATTTAGGGAAGAATCTGTGAATCAAGAAACAGCCATTGTATTGCTATATGAAATGTGATTATGCTCATCAGCAGCTTGACAGTAACATCCCCAGCGAAGGGTGGCACTGCACAAGCATCTTTGAACAGACTGCCAAGGACTTGCTCATCAAGCCAGGATACAATGTGTCCCGAACAACCTTTGATTGAGGCAAATACCAGTTATTGAAATGCAAAAGGAAATTATGCACCACAGCAAAGAGGAAAGGTGGATGCCTCATGAATCACATTCGCTCCTCTCTGAGTGCCATCACCCCCAATGATGTAGACCTGTGTATTGACAGAACACAGCAATTCTTTGTCAGTTTCTCCAAGGTGAAGGTTATATGCATCCATATGGAATTGTGAAAATGGCTGAACTTGGGAGTGGGAAAGTGACTTCTGTATTGAGTTATTATGCCAAGAACTTGCTGCTTCTCACCTGATTGATACCACGGTCTTCAATGGAGTCAACAATCTTAGAAGTGTCATGGCCACCTCGTGAGGTGCCTAAAACAGTGCCTCCACGCTTATGAATATCATTCACAACTTTGGGGCTCAGATCAGTAGTGTTCCGTGAATAGAAACCCCGGTAACCTCCCTGCACAGCATGCAAACATCTCCCAATCACTTTTCTACATATGTGGGTTTGACCCCACATGCCTCCCACAGGAAACTCAGAAACAAGAACCCCCATACAACCCTCACACCAGTGTAGGACAATACTTGTTGTGAGTAAAATTTATTAGAAGTCCAGATCTGCTTTGGTGAGGAAAAGGTAAAGTACAAAGCACAGGAGTTCAGAGTTCCATGTCTGACATTGTGAAGATGCATTTTGTCTCTCAAATCATGACATGAACAAGTTACTCTGAAGAATGTGGCTCAACTGCTTATTCTTACATCAGATTTGAAACAACTTAAAAGTGAAGGATGTCACTTACATGAATGCCATAGATTTCACGAACACCATATTGAGTCCAAAGCCCACAAACTATCTCTCGAATGACAGTGTTTAGACCAGGACACAAGCCTCCACATGTTACAATGCATGCCTTCACTTCCCCTGGCTTGAAGTATATCTGCAAGTTTTGAAAGTAGGACAGTCAGAGAGATATGACACACAACAACAAAGTGATTGTGACATGTCTAATGGATGTCAAATTAGCCCACCTTAAATCACCACATGCTATCTAAGCTATCAGTGAGCATCCTAGCCTTGTGTTACAAAGACTTGCAATAAATAGTAAGAAAACCATTATCACTCTCAGCCAATACCAGGCAAGCAAGTGATGCTCATGAACAGTGCTTCAGTGCTTGCTTAACATGGCTTCATGGCAATAGGCTCTGTACCCAATTTGGACAAAATTAAGAGGACGTTGGGAAAGAGCAGTGAGGAAGGATGGGAGTAACTATGCTGCAGGATCTCTTCTAGAATTTCAATTGAAGAATAATGGGAAGCTGACAGTATAATTAGTAAATAATCTAGAACTGTTCTCTTTTAAGTCCAAAAGCAGCTCTTCCTCTCTGGACACAGAAGTTCAGTGTGGCAACCTGCACTTAAGAAAGGGACAGAAAGAGAACCTTGTCCCGAGGTCCAGCTCGTCGGAAGTGAATACCATCTCCAGCTGTGTTCAAATTCACGACCACCTGTTGGACATTTACTTAGCCAAATTTCTAACAACCGTAAAAACGGACAGTCTCACAAAAAAATCAATATAGTACTTTATTCTAGTTCTTTCTACATATTCATCAAAGAGAACATAAGAGAATACGATACATAACTTTGTGATGCCACTCCACTGTCATGATGACAAAGACTAGCATGGGCAGAAGATCGGTCTTATATATCCTATATGCATGCTACTGGCGCAAGTGGTCATTAAGAAGGATAAAGGTTGACTTACATCTTTCGCAACTACATCTGTGTTTTCCACAAAATATTGCCTGCATTGCAAGCCAGCCCATCACACAAGCCTGTCAGAAAGCATGAAACTAAGATGTTCTCAAAGTCCTTTTGTGGGGGCTCAAGCCAAAACATAGGGTACAAAGTCTCATGAATACATGAATACAGAAACAGGAAAAGCAGCATTGACTGTGCTGTTTGCATCCTATGGAGAAATGTGTGTACATCTCTTGTGTATTGACTGAAACTAAACTTCCAATCCATTGGCATCCTGGATTTGCATGTTAAACTTCTTCTGCAGGGTGGTGGCAAATGCAGAAGAAAGGAGTGGTCGGATTTCTTGTGTTGCTCACCTCACTGCTGAGTATGCAGGGTTATGCTTCAAAGGATTTGCATACGTCTGCACATCACACAGAGCAGGACAATACACCAGATCAAAGGACAGAAATTTTGAGGAAGTTGAAGTTGGAGTGTAAGAAATGAGATTTGTCACCGCTATTATTGATTACAGATTCAGGCCTTGCTGTTTTCTTCCTACAAAAGGAGAGTGCCAGATGCTTGGGCAATGATGTCATTTCGGACAGACAAAATAAGAGTCCCTTTCCATTAGGCTGCTGTGATCACAGCAGCCTAATGCAAATGCATTGACATAGAGCCTTGTCTCTTACTGCAGGGACAGTCACTTTCCATTGAAGAGCTGCAACTGTGGTCAAAATATGCAATTATATATGTTAGGAACAATGAGAACACATGTTCTCATGAAAAAATGACAGATGTCATTATATGGTGAGTCATTTGACTCACAGCTCTCAGAGCTCCTGCAATTGGTCAATGCTTGACTGATAGAGCTGTGAAATGATTGTGAGCAAAGCTACTGAAAAAACATAATGGAAAGATGTCCTAAGTCTCAGTCGTCACCGCAGTAGTTCATGCTCACCAAAGGATTTTCATAGAGATCCAGCTATCAAACTCATCAACACTTCAAAGTTCAAACAACCCAAAAAAAAAAAACAATCTTAAATCTTGTTTGAAATCTCTCTAAGAACTTGCTGTTGGATCGTCAGATTGTTCAATTGGACAGTGAAGGGGAACTCCAACATCGGTATGAGATGCTTGACCTACTTCCCGGGAAGGTGATGAAACGAAATTGAAAAGAGAATGATCTGACATTCAAGAAACGGATTACTACCCCGTTCGGCGACAAGCAAATCCACAGAACATTTTACCATCATGTCAACGGCTACAGTGTCTTCAACAATACCCAAAACTCTCTACATAAATCCTTGAAAGACGCCACAAATACGGCGGTATATTACTGCAAGGGAGAAGCGTTGCGCCTCTATATCCCCCTCACCAATGATGATTTGTCTGGAAAAACAAATCGATCAACAAAACGAAGAAATGCAGAAGCAGGATGTGGAAACTGGAAGGGGAAAAAGAGCTAACCGGAAGATCAGGCAGCCAGTCGGTAAGGTGAGGCACGTCTTCCAAAAGCGCGCCGCCGGAGCCTGTTAAGATCTTGCTCGATGATCCTGCGTTGACGGACATAGACACCTCCTTCTTGGATACGGCCATTCCAGAAGCGGCGGCTAATAAGCACGAACGCTCCTTCTTCTTCAAGGAATCACAACCAAGCCAGGAGCTGCTACTCAAGCGGAGCTTATTATTACTAATATTACTCGCAATTTTCCCTCTGCCTACTCCCAAACAACTTTCTGATGATGAAGACAACAACACTCCACCGTTTCTGCAATCTTGTTCTCTCAATCCCGCAGCAGCAGCAGCAAGCTCTGGTAATAATATACCACGGCAACTCAAGTTAGCCATGTCCCCGCTTTCACCGGACCCCTGATTCACGCAAACAATGTCTTATACTACACCGATCGACGCGTTTTAGAACTCCCGAGCTCCCTATATGCGTCAGCAATGTGCAACAGTCTTCAGGCACGCGAAATTCCTGTTCTAGATGCTGCAAAACCAAAACCCCACTGCAACAACAAAAAAAAAACCTCCTCCTCCCTCCTCTGCTGCAGCAACAGCAGCAGGCGCCCAAGCACTGACTGCTCTCCCGCGCGGTCGCGCAAAGGCCGCCCCTGGACGCCAGCCCCGGCCGGCCCGGGGACAGTCCCGGTCGCCCGGAGGATCCCTGACCGTATATCCTGTAAAGAGATGAGCGGATTCCCAACTTCTTTGGAACGCGCTCTTGTACTGACTAGCTGCAACTTGATTGGTGGGGGCTTTGTACCAGTGTTGGGCGGGGGCCTGAGTGACCCAGCCCCCATGACTGCACCAGTTCCGTTTCGGATGAATTAGTGCTCATCCAATTACTAAAACCTGGTGCAGTCACAGAGGTTGAGTCACACTTTTTTTTTCTCGCCTGCCCTTCAAGAGATGTTTTTTTTTTCTACTCGTGGACCTACCCTGCTCACCCAACTACCCCCTTCAAAAAATATATTCCCACATACCCCACTCCTCTACCTATGTTAGGGATTTCTTTTTTTTTCAAAACTCTCTTTCTTTTTGTCATCATTGTCGTTGTTGGTGTTGCAATGGTGTCATCGCTCATCACCATTGCTGATGTTTAGAAAAGAATTAGGAGCTGCTACAAGAAGACACCAAAACAGGTACATCTTTTACAAGAAAAATTTGCACTAGTAGGTTTCTATGCATTTTCAGTTTGGGATTAGATTTATGAGACCTTTGTTTTGCTTGCCTTCAAAGTTCATCAACGAGGCAAAGGAAAACTTGTTGGTGCGACCGTGTTTGCTAGAATGACAATGTTTTAAGGAGCGATTGTTGCTAGAACACAACACTAATCATATTTGATGGAATGCAAGTACATTTTTTCCCTAGGTTATTTTTACTAGTGTTTCTTTTGCTATGCTTATAGAAGCTGATGATGAGTTAGCTCATCGTCTTTTGATTTCTTTTGTGTCTTGATCAGTGATTTCTTTGTGTCGTGATTAGAAGACGATGAGCTCCCAACTTGTCATTATGTTTTATAACTAATGAAAAAAGGAGAAGAAGACAACAAGTTGGGGCTCATAATCATCTTCTCCTTTCCTTATTAACTTGCAAACCAAGACAACGAACCCCAACCCATCATTGTTTTCTTGTGTTTTGTCCATTACTTGCAAATGGTGACAATGAGCTGAAGGCTCATCATCATTGATTTTTTTTCAACACTTGTAAAAGACGACAACAAGTTGATGCTCATTGTCATCCTTTTTTTTGTTTTGTTTTTGTACGCCCAAAGAAAATGACGATGATAAGTAGGTTTGTCGTTGTATTTTTTGGTTTTCTTTCTGTGCACTTAGAGAAGATAACAATGAGCCAACACTCATCATTGTCTTTTTATGTTTTCTTTCCAAGCACCTAGAGAAGATGATGACAAGTTGACATTCGTAGTGGTCTTTTTTTTGTTTTCTTTCTATGCACCCAAAGAAAACAATGACCAGTTGACACTCATCATTGTCTTTTTTTCTTTTGTTTTTGTGCACCCAAAGAAAACGACGACAAGTTGGTTTTCATTGTCATCTTTCTTTTCTTTTGTTTATGTGCAACCAAAGGAAGACGACGACGAGTCGATGCTCATTGTTGTCTTTTTTACTTTCATTTCTATGCACCCAGAGAAGACGGCAATGAGCTAACGTTCATTGTCACCTTTTTTTCTTTTGTTTCTGTGCACCCAGAGTAGACAACAACAAGTTGATGCTCATCATCGTCTTTTTTTCTTTTGTTTTTGTGCACCTAAAGAAGACGATGACGAACGTCGACTCATCATCATTTTTCTCTTTGTTTTTGTGCACCCAAAGAAGACAACGACAAACCAACAATCATCATCGTCTTCTTTTGTTTTGACGGGTTATAGACGATGACGAATTGGCCAGGCTCGTCATCATCTGTTTTTCATTGTTGAACAAGTAGGCGACATGTGTCAAGTTTAAAATTAATATAATTTTAAATAGTTTGTAATTTTAAAATAATTTAAAATAATCAATATAATTAATATAAGTAATTAATGAAGTATAATAATAGATTTATATATTAATTTAAAATTAATTATAATGAAAATTTGAAATGTAATAATATTATAATATAATATTAATTAATTGTAATAAAAAAAGAAGATATTTTTGTTATTTAAAAGAAGTTCAATGATTTTATTTTATTTTTTTAAGGTCTTTTAGTTTTTCTGATGCAAAATTTGGAGTTTTGTTTTAGGATGGTTCCTCAAAGGAAATGTGCGCAAAAGGCATGAAAGGTGTCAAATATAATTGAAAAGCAAGAGGTGCCCAATGAAAAATAAGCAATTGTCATATCTACACCTTGCCTTCTCAAGGTATGTTATGAAAGGTACATTTTGAATTTACATATGGCCACATTAGAACCCATCCTTACTTTCCATGTGAAAGTAAGGATGGGTTTTTTTTTGTCAATTTTTTTTGTTACAATACTTGAACTTTTTAATCAAGTTTCTTTCACATAATACGATATTACTTTGGTTTTTGGTTCACATTACTTTCATCCTTTTTTATTTAGGGTTATGATTTAATGCAATATCTTCATATTGTTGACATTGTGGTGGTTGCCCTAGATGTAATTCCTCATTATGTATGTTGATTTAGTGCAATACCTTCATTTTTTGCCATTGTGGTGGTTGGCCTAGGTGTAATTTGCACCATGTAGGTTGCTTTAGTGCAATACCTTCATCTTGTTTCATGTGTGGTGGCTGGCCCAAATGTAATACCCTCATCACTTGTACCAAATCTTACACCTCAATAGGTTCCTCCTCTAATTCAAAAATGAGCATGGAAATGCAATGGGGGCTAATGAATGGGTCCACAAAGGCTCAAGATGGTGTTGCAAAGTGGATGCATGCACTAGTTCTTATGTAGCCAGATGGTTGCTCTGACAACACTTGGAGCAAACACACTCCTTTCGAATGCAAGCTAAGAAATTAAAATGTCCATTTATTTGTTCTAGGGAGCCTAAGCAACACTATCACAATTTTATTTTGAGCAACCCACATGTAAGGCAAAAATAGAATGAAAATAAAGCCCTTAATTAAGTGAAAAAGAAAGTAAAATTAGAGTGGGATGAACTTCAGGCCTAAGCACAACAAATGTCATAGGTTAGGCAGCATTTATTGGTACGTTTAGCCTTTGAAATGTTGTTGGGCATCATTGGGATTCCGGCATGGGGGGTGGGGTTCATCCCACAAAGTGCATGGGCGCACATTGAAAAGGATGAAATTTTTGTTGAGACAAATTCGAGCAAACAAAATTATTTATGCAAAACCTCTAAAAGTTACATGGGGCGTTCAACATTGGACATTAAAATCTAATAAACACAACCGAGTTAAAAAAATGGATGCAATATCCAAGTATTATGATTCTGAAATTATTCATGGGTGATATATTTCCATGTTTATATATTTTTAAATTTACATCGTTTGCATTTTAACATTGGAATTTTTTTTTTTGTGTTAGGTTTCGGGGCACAACAAAGGAAGCTTTTGTTGCATACGCAATTCAACTTGCACTTGAGCATCGTCAACTATTTATTCATCATCATGCAACAAAAGCTATAAAAGTTGCAACAAAATATCACATTAATATGGACATTTTTTTAGTTCATCCTCAAAGGAAAAATAATTAAGGATATAGCTGTAGTGCACATATGCACCATTTTTGTATTGAGCCATTATAGATTAACTTAACATGATATAGTTTTGTCACCATCCTTTTTATAGTGTGGTTATTTGAACATTTTTATATCAATCCATTTGTTTTAATTTTGGGATTTATAGATTTTGGGATCATCTTATGCCATGTTACACATAGTACCCCCATCCATCACAAATGGATTACATTTATATTATAAACCAAATGAACAATACCCTCATTTAATAAGGTTAACACATTCTATGGCCATGCTAGAACATTTAAACAATACTTTCATTATCCTTATCATGAAATACTCACACAATAATTTTAAGGAAAAAAGGAAATTTAATTTTTTATATAATTACATTGCCCATTTTCATGACATGACCCTTTGATGCATAAACTAGTTTGTCTATGCAAGTATTGCAAACTTTTGATCTTCTCTTATTTACGGTGGGTTTTCCAAAAAACATTTCAAATTGCAATACCCACATATCAACCAACTCATGGTCATGTTCCATTACCCTAATTTAAACTTTTGCCTAATATATGTTTCAAATAAATAGGGGGGACATTGGGTTTAAGGTAATTAAGTCCACTTCTTTGTCATTAATTGTTTTAAGGTAACCTTTTTCCTAACATTTATATTATGGTTGGGGTCCCCCACCCCCAAATTAGGTCTAAGACACAAGTTGATAATTTGTACACAATTTAAGGTTATGCAAAAATAATTCTAAAATTAGGTTTAACATTTAGTTTTTAAAAATTGTTAAATTCCACCATTAAAGTTATGCAACCAATTTCTTTGTGTTTATTTAATTTAAGGTCAACGTAGGGATTTTTTATTACATACAAAGGTTTCAACTCAACATTTTAAGCTTCATTGTATAGGTATGCTTAATTTTTCAAATTTTAAACCTACGCATCCATTAGGTTATAATGTCTACATGATGAAGGTTAAAGTTTTCAATTTGTAATATTGTACCCTATCACCTTAGGTCAAATCCCAAGTGCATGCCCCAACCCCAAATTGTAATACCTAGGTAAATCTATGTTATGTAACCCCCTTTGATTTAAGAATGCAAAAATTTGTTCCCTCATCATCTAAGGTTATGTAAATACATCTTGTTTACCAAATGTAACACCTGCATTTAGCATATAAAAACAATACGAAATATCCAAAAGATACCTATTTTTAAAATAAACCAATTATTAATACCTTCATCTTTAGTGCAAGCATTGACTATGGGCATGTCCCAATTTTTCCCAACCTTAATATGTAATACCTACATCGTTTGTAGTGAATGTTAGGGTGATCATTAAGGCAATTTTTCTTTTATTATTGTAATGTAACACTATGAGTCTACCATAGTAAACTTATCATTATACCTACATAAATCTACATTGTGTACCCTCACCAAAAGCCCCCTTTTGGTTAATAAATATTTATTATACATGTATTGCAAAAACTTAATCCCTCATCATCTAGGGTTATTCAAGGGGATCTTGTCCACCAAATGCAATACCTACATTTAATGAACCAAATGCAATAAGAAATATTGAAATGATATTTATAACTAAAGCAAATCCATTAAAGCAAATTATCATTTTAATGAAAAAATGTAAGACAATACCTGCATTAAGTGGTCAAATTCCCCTTTGCAAGAAATAAGGAATTTGTAATACTTTCATTTAACGTAATTAATACCCATGAAATATATGGAATTATATGTAATACATGTATTAGTGCCCATTAACCTTTAACTACAATATACCCTAAACCTTGCAATACTTACATGCAAGACCAATTAAATGCCACAAGAAACAAGATGGGTAAGCATTACCTACATATTAATTTAGTGATTATGTACAATTGATTTATAATACCCACCTTTATATGACATTTGAGTGAAATATTCTTGTTTTGGAATTTTATAAAATATGTGTTATATAACCTTAACAATGTAACTTTAACTTTCAAACCTTACATGTTCATCGATAAAAAAAATCAATGCATTAACATGTAAATAATCTATTTTTTAACATAATTGTAAAATGATGCATAAATTAGTAATGGAAAATTAAAATGGGGGATAAATACAAATAAGTTTGTGTTGTTTTTTTTCACTCATGTGGCCTCTTCTTATGGATATTTCCATGTTCTAACATCATCTCATGTTAATCCTTCATCCAATGCACCGAATTACCAAGTCCATCATTGACACAATGAAATACCATGTCAAGATGCATGATTTCATTCACCTTGGAAAAGTGAATACTTCATACATATGTTGTAATAACCCGCAACAATGATGTGGCATGGTCTATGAATTGAACCCCACTTTCTTTGATTTCATTGGTGATATTTTGTATTATGTCACCCATTCAAACAAGTGTTTTCTTTGTGGAGGTGGATGAACTTGAAGGTTGGTTATGATCCTTTTTTTTTCCACATTGGGGGAAGTATCATCTAGTGTCATTAGCCCACACATATCAACAACACATGGTTCTTCAAAATGATTTTCATCAACCTCTTCATCATCAAATTCATTGTCATATGTGTAAATAGGAAAGGGTCCACAAACATGGCGGCAAAACCTCCATGATCATATTCATACCATGTCCCATAATAGTAAATAATATTTTCTTTAGTGAGATTGGTACATGTAAAAAGAACGGCCATTTGATGTTTTCACAAATTTCCACACAACGCCCATTCACATGTGCAACAAACATACTTGGTGAAAGGAAGTGGGACCTTGTAAGTCATTTTCAGATGTTGTTGACCGGTTTCATTTAAATCATTTATCCCATGGGTGACATTGGTGTGAGGGATCAATATGGCCTTCTTAATGTTCGTTTTCACAATGTGTTCCATAATCTATTTTTTTATGAACCCGCATTGTTCATTTCAACCATGTGCATGTAGGGTTTTACAATTGTTGTTGTGAATTTCCACATTAACCAATCAATCCATCGACCTTGATGCCCCATAGTTATGACATTCTTGGTGCGAGAATGTTATGGAAGCCCAAAGAAGCAAAAATTTTAAAGAATTTTTTAAAAATTTATAGATCAACCAGTGTAATTTGGTAAACATTCGCGGGTAAAAAATGTTATGACAAGGTGTTAAATGAAGAATTTTAAAGAATTTTAATGTGCAAAATGAAGAATGTCATAACTATGTGATGCCCTTTTGTTTCCAAATAGAACCAATGTTTCAATGCCCCATGGTAAAATTCAATTGATGTTTGTGTGTCCTAGTTTGAATGTGGCACTCATCGAAGCCCCACTATCCATAAATCTACAATAAAATACAATGTGAATCCATAAATTGTCATGCAAGTATTGCATTCCCTCTACCATATATAGTGTGCATTTAGGGCTCCCACATATAGTGTGGATTAGGGTCATAATGTGGGTATTGCATTTTGCCACCTACATATAATGTGCATCTTTAAATTGTCATGTAGGTATTACATTTAATGTTCCCACATATAGTGTGAATTAGGGTCATAATGTGGTTATTACATTTTGCCCCCACATGGGATTACCAAGTCCATCATCAGTGTTTCTACCTTAAATCAAGGAATGAATATTTTGGGATATGCACAACATGGTGGAACAATAATAATAGATTGAGAGTTACTTCACATACTAACTTGGAAATAATAGGTTCAAAAGTATTAAGTCCATGAATCACCGAGCAAATGTTGGATGAAGCTTTCAATGATCTTGTTTCTCCCACGAGTCATGAAGGCTTCAATGTTTTCACCTAGTTCAATGGGCGTGTACATGATGGTGTGAAGGTCGTCCAATATTGCACGTTGCACCCCATTGTCTTTGATTTTTTCCATCGAACATAAGCGCCAAACCTTTAAGATGTGCCATGCACAAAGGTAAATGGGCACTTAATCTTTGCCCCACAAAATCCTAACCATACATAAAATAATAATTTATTATCATTTCAATTAATAACATTCTTTACAATGGAGAATGTGGGATGAAATTTTGAAATGGTTGCATGTACATAAAAGTTCAAAAAAAGGTAGTATGAAAATAAAATTCACTACAATGTTCATAACTTTTGTGAAGCATCATCAACGATGAAACATGAAAGTCTCCATTTAAAGTTCTTCCTTAAAAGTTTTGTTTTCAATAGAGTTAGCAATTCCACCGAATCATTGTATGTTTAGCAGTTCGTAATGATCCATGTAACTGGCATTTCGGTGTGATGTGCATCAAACACCATCAATGTGAACAAGTGAAATTTCACATTAGTGGTGCTAAAAGTGGCATCCATTGAGATTGCCCCATTATCACCTAATGAAACCATGGTTTACAATTGAAACATGGGGTTTGTATCTTTATTATGAATGGGACATGAACCCATTATTCTCATTTTGCATCTTGAAAATATAACATATCATTTAAATGATTAAATACCCATTTGTAAAGGGAAATTACCAGATTTTGTGCAAACGTCAACTTTTTTTTGTGTGTTTGCGATCCAAATAAAGAATGTCTTATTGCCTAATGAAATCATCCTTTGTCATCACTTCTCTTGCATTGATTCTAGCCCACTATATTGCCTTATGCTTGTCATATATTTGTTTGATGGTGTAACCTAAACCCAATTGAGTTGAAATGTGGTCCTTAAAGGCTTGTGACATTTGTGGGGCAAAAAAAAATGGTCGCATAATGGAATCAAGGTCATGTTTGCCATGCACAAGTTCACCATTGGCTTGTTTATGAAATTGATGGTAGAAGATTATTTCCACCACCTCGAGTTGTGTGTACAATTGCCTAATCAAAAATTGAACTAAACAACCTTGTTTAATGGATTGATGCTAAACAACCCTATTTAATGGATGTCTGGGTCTCCATGATCATTTTCTTGTCCATACCCACATGCATATTTACAAAATGTGTAATCAATTTAGGACTTAAAATTTGGTACAATATGAAACTAAAAAACAAATTCCATATAATAATAGTGAACAATAGAACATCATACCAAATGTGGTTGAGGTGGTTTTGGATTCTTGGCATTTTTACATTTTCTTATGGGAGTACTTGTTTATAAATGTTCCACTCCATCCAGGAGTCTTCATGGTTTCGTTCACCATTTAGAAATTCCAAAATTCATGCATGTGGGATGTATGCACATTCAACCTTGATTATATGTGCCCCTCCATGTTGACCATCCTTTTCCACACCAAGTCCATGTTATTAAAAGGTAATTTCCTTGGGTTTTGGATCTCAATAAATTGAGACTTTGAAACATGACCCATCTTTAAAAGTATGCCTTGAGTTAATTGTATAAAGAAAGATGGTAAATTGGTGTTAATGCCCAAAACTTTATATTTGCAATATGTTGAATTACATGTTAATTATCATATTCAATACTAATGCAAATGTACAAGTTCTAAGTATTTGATTTGTATCCCTCATCTAAACCCTATACAATCATGCACATAATACCCTAAATGTTAAATATGGAAAACATATGATATGGTCTATGGCCATAATTGTAAATTTTAAATTGCAATGTTCACAAATCTATTTTTAAATCCAAATTATCTATGGATAATCTAAATGTAATACCCACATGATAGGTAATAAATTGCATTATTTATGGAAAAAAGAAAAGTAATACCTGCACGACAATTTTAAAATGCACATTATATATGGGGCAAAATGTAATACTCGCATTATGACCCTAATATACACAATATATATGGGAGCTTTAAATGTAATACCTACATGACAATTTTAAAAGGCACACTATATGTGGGTGGCAAAATGCAATACCCACATTATAACCTTAATCTACATTATATGTGGGTGGCAAAATGCAATATTGACATTATGACCTTAAATCTATAGTATCTATGGGAGGCCAAAATGTTAAATCCATATATCAAACATGGAAGATTTTTAGTGGAATTTGATGACCATATTAAAACCATCCAAGGAGGTTGATTTCCTTAAATTAGGAACAAAACAATAAAAGACATAAGAAAATGATTAAGAAAAAAATCATATCGTTGATGTTAAAAGATGATATCACATTCAAAAGAGTTGTATTTTAATTTGAAAACACAACCTAAATAAATCAACACACATTTCATTAAACCTTAAATTTAAAACCTTAAATAATATTAATGGTAAATGATTTCAACCTAATGGTTATACAAATAAAATACAAATGGCATACAAAGTTTTTTTATAAAAACTATATTTTTAATTAAAAAATTAATCAACTAAAAATATAATGAACGGAAGCATTAACCTTAGAGTTCAAAACTAATTGCCCCAAAATATTTATATATAAACCTAAAAAAATTTAACGGTAAATGCCATAAAAATTAATAATTATATAAACATACAAATGCCATACAAAGTAATCTTCTAGGAGTGAGGGATGAATTAAAATTGAAACACAATGAAAAGAATAAATTAAATGAATGAAGTAAAAGTTTATTCTTTTACTTGTAGTGTGGTCACTTCAACTTGAAGGCCCAACTTGAGACCTTTTTCATTCACCTTTAAAAGAGATAAAATGAATCTTGTTGCAAGTATTTGTATGTGAAAATTTGGCCAAATTTCCCCCCCAAAATCCAACCTAGGATCGATTTTGATTAGTATTAAAAATTGTGCAAATAATCATAAATGTTTGATGTATTTTTAACTCTAAAATTATCAAGCCTATTCCTTAATTAAATTAAGTACATTTTGCATTAAATGGTCCAAAGTGGAAGTAGGGGACCATTGTTGAAAAAATTCCCATAATTGCAATACCCACATTTGGGGTTAATGGCTTATTGTCATCACAGTTTGAATTAAGCTACAAATATATGTTACAACTCCTTTACAATACCCACATTTTACATTACAATTTTTGCAATTGAGGCCCACAATTTGCAAATGCATAGATAGGTATGATGGGCTAGTATGATGACGTGTGGGTAGGTAGGTTTTGCCAATAAGTAAACGTTTTGCTAATAATTAAAGTGGCATTACTAAAAAATATATCTATTCTCTTAATTAATTTTTGTAGTAAGAATTAGGTAAAAGTTTAACCAGTAAAACATATAGATTTTGCCAAGAAATATAAGTTTAGCCAAGAAGAAATATAACTTTAGTTAAGAGAAATAAATTTAATTTTTAAAAAAAAGTTTTCCCCAAGGGATAGAAGTTTAGCCAAAATATATATAAGTTTAATAATAAAAAAATACAGGTTTCGTTAAGAGAGAGAAGTTTAGCCAGTAAAATATATACATTTAATCAACAAAAAAAAATTTAACTAGCAAGATATATAGGTTTAGTCAAGAGGTAGAAGTTTAACCAACAAGATATATAGGTATAGCCAAGAAATAGAAATTTAACTAAGAAATATAAATTTAACAAAGAAAAAATAGGTTCAGCCAAGAGATAGAAGTTTAGCCAAGAAGAAATATAGGTTTAGCCAAAAAATAGAAGCTAACCAATAAGATATATAGGTTTTGCCAATAGATATAAGTTTAGCCAAGAAGAAATATAGGTTTAGCCAAAAAATAAAAGTTAGCCAATAAGATATATAAGTTTTGCCAATAGATAGAAGTTTAGCCAAGAAGAACTATAAATTTAGCCAAGAAGAAATATAGGTTTAGCCAAAACATAGAAGTTTAGCCAAGAGGAAATAAGAGTTTTGCCAAGGTAAGTAAGGGATTAATTGTTAGTTCCTAGGCAGGGGGCTAAGATTTAGGTCAATAGGGTAGCTAGGTGGGTGGGTACGATGGAGGTCAGGGTTGGGGAAAAATTGGCAACGCAAAAAAATTGGTCAAAGGTCAGCAGCCAAAAAAGATTGACTGTGGTAAATTTTGGTTAACGTAAGGTAAAGAGGCGAATGAAAAAGAGGCGAGTCAACCAGTCCATCCTATGGACAGAACGGTCAACTGGTGCAGTCATGGGGGTTGGTTCACTCTGGCCTTGGGAAGGTACCCAGTTTGGAGGGTTAGAATATGGCAGGTTCTGGATCCTGGTAATCAAAACCGAACCGGAACCAGGTCTGAGTTTTTGGAACTGGGTTAGGACTCGGATTAGAGGTTTCATTTTTTCCAAAGAATTGGAACCAAAACCGGAACTAGGATCCTAGTCCTTTAAAGAATCCATTTAGTACCCAATTTCGAAAAGCCCCTTGAACCCTAATCCCCATCCTTTTATCTTTCCCTTCCTTTTCTTTTCTTTTCTTTCCAATTAAGTTGTCTCTTTCTTTTTCCTTACTTATCCCTTTTTTTCCCTCTCTTTTCTGGGCCTATTATAAAGCAAAAAAATCATGTCATATCTTTATTATTATTATTATTATTAAGACCTTGAAAAAAAGATCAAACCTAAAAAAAATTTCTCCTATTTATTTTGTCGAATGGGTGTGTGCATGATGTTATTGTTGTGTACACTACCCTATTAATTAAATACAAAAACAAAACAATAGTGGTCACCAGTTCAACTATAGTCACAAGCAAACTCACAATAGGATAGATAGGTAGGTAATAATCCCCAAAGTGGGGGAGGAGTCGGAAAATTAAGTGATGTGTAAATTGTGTCAATTCGGGCTCCTTTTGTGGTGTCCACCAACCAACAATGTCTGTACACGGTTGTGAGAAAGGAGCTACAAATATATCTGCTAGGTGGAGTATAATTTGTATTTTATATGAACACTAAGATCAGGTGCTTAGTGCTTAAAGTACATGGAAAGAAACAATGCCACACCCACCAACCCCCCCTCCCCAAAAAAAAAAAAAAAACTAAATTTATGAAATATTTTGCAAAAACCTATGTAACAACACAAAATTTTATTTTAAAATTAATTAATTAATTAAATTGTGTGAAAATTTTATCAATTCCTGCTCATTTGTTGGCTCTGCCCTTCAGGATAGAGGCATTGGAATGCACCCATAAAATGGGTCAAAGTTTGGTATCACTACATTCTACGGTCACGAGTGGGGTGCGCTTTAGAAACATTTCTGGCATAATCGAAGAAGGATCCTCTTGGGCTTCACCATGCTAACCACCATGTGTTTCCAATTTAGTATGTTGAATATTTATCATTCTTATAGGTGTCATTTGAAGGGCACAGCCATCGTGCACAGAGGCGCACGTTAGCTTTGCCTCATCAGGGAAGGGAACGAGTGAGGAACTATGCAAAGCTGAGGTGCTAGTGTGGAAATGTGAGTTAAATTTTGGGGGAACTTCATGGAACATTTCCTAGTTTGAGATGTTGCTAGTTTCAACAGCGAACTTGCCATGAATGAGGTGAACCCATTTGTTAATTGATGAACCTCTTTTTAGTTTTAAAACCTTAGATCCTCACCTATGGCATGTACCAAGGCTGTTTATATTCAAACCAATGGGCTATGTAAGTTTTTGTGTGTGTGAAAGCAACATCTTGGAAAGGCGATTGTGAGGAGCTGTTTGTGAAGCCCCCCAGAAAGCCAAAAGCAAAGCACACCAAAAGAAAAGAACATAAGGCAAGGCAAAAGGCCAAGGAAAGCAAAGGGTAAAACAGCCAAATGAAGAAGACTAGAGTATCAAATCATTAAGAACCTAGTGATTTTTGTCCCAACTATGTGAGATAAAAAAAACAAGGGGTGTGTCACACTGTGGCCTTGTCGTTTACATTAAAAAGTATCTTAAGGCAAAAAATAGAATTATGGAAACTCAATATATTTCACCATGAAAGAATATAATCTTCAAAAAATCCTCTAAAAGCAACCAAAATCCTTCCCAATATTATAACTCTATAACTAATCTCAAGTTTCAACACAAGCCAAAATATCATCTTTCAAAAATCCTCAAATAAAAATAGACCTATTACCAAGGGGCCAAAATCCCTTAAGCTACTATACTCTATAATGAATCTAAACACAATATCCTTGCCTTGGTAGGCAAGGCCAAAAATTACCATCAAACCTGTAGTAAAGAAGTGGCTAAATTTGTGTGAGACTTAATTTACACACACACATCTTTGCAGGTGCTCTGCCAAGTCCACTTGGTACAATCAAATCAAAATGGCAGAGAATCACTGGCTTCAAATCTTTTTCTCAACACTGGATCATTAGGTCAGTTCCCCTACTAGGTAGGTAGGTAGGTACATACATGTACAGCATTTGAGGTATTCAAAACCAGGGTTGGGCAGAAAGAACAAGGTATTCAAGTGTATTGTAAAACCCTAGGCTGGTGGGTGCATTCTCAAAATAAGGGGCCTAGTACAAAGGCCATAGCCGTCTTTGGCCCCGCATTTTGGGAATGTCTCTCACCCATGGGCCTTACCTATGCTAAAGCACAATGCAAAATCTATCATGAACCATACCTATGTAGATCACAAGATGTATGAATGGGAGGGTTCTTACACCTATTCCTCAATAGGAGGAGGCCTCTTACACCTACAAGTAGGCATAATTTCTCTCCCATCCGTGAGGAGTAGGCATAGTATCCCTCCCAATTTCTAGAAGGGAGATTGATGGATATAATAAGGTGCCATCCACATACACTACAAATTTTCTCCAAGTTATATCACCTCAATCGCATGCACATGAATATGTGTAAGGGAAGGTGCTGCTTTGTGGGCATTATGCCATGGGAAGCGAGAGTGGAGAGCACCACTTGAGGTCCCAGGCGTTAATGCCCACACGGCAGCACCTTTCCCAGCATACCAACCAAGGATCATGTTGATCCAATGGCCGGTGTTCCCTTATCAATGGAACATGCACATGAGCACAATCTCTCACATTGTAACACCGTCTCACTTAGGATATTTCATATGAACCAAATTGGAATTGAAATCAGATTTATTTATTTATATTTTACACTGGACTCAAAAACAGGTTCCCAATTCTAAATTCTATGGAACCAAGGTTAATCGGAGCCACATGTCATTGAAAAACAAATGACTAGAACTAGGGTTAATAGGAGATTAATTTTGCTACTAATGGCAACTCCAATCTGAGTGAATGAAAACAGCAATCGAAACTTTTTTTTTTTTTTAAAGAACTGAGATCCAAATTAGATTCCCAATTCCATTCATATGTGTAGAACCAAAATCAAGACATTTTTATTTACTTTTTAAATCCACAACCGAAGGTTCTTCATAAAAGTAAACAACAGCCGAATACAAGTTCAAACTAATCATCAAGCTTGTTATATAAGGTCATTCCTCCACCAGTTAATAAATGAGTCATTTTCCTTCATTTTCCTCTAGTCATATTCAATTCTTCACTTTCTTTGTCATTTTTGTTCAGAAGACTTCTCATTGAAACCATAGGGGAAAAGTTCTTTGCAAACTTTCCAAGTCACTTCTCATTAGGAAACTTCTAATTGTAAGATATTGTAAAGCACTCAGAGAAATTTGTGTATGTGTGAAGGGGCACCTTGTTATATCCATATAATTCCCTCTTAGAAAAGAGGAGGCATCTTGCACTCTACTATAACATGAGGGAAATTATGCATACTCAGAGGTCTAATAAGAGATATGGAGCTATCGAGCTCAATTATCATATTAATTAGATGAGGTGCCTCCCACGTTCAATTTTTATTTTTTTTTGCAAAAAACCAAACTGATTGGCCCAACAAAAAAAAAAAAAAAACTATGGACACTTCCCGAAACAGAAAATTGCAAGCTAGCTTGCAAAATCAAGAATTGCAATTCTAGACCCAGCTATTATCATAGTAGGCTACTCACTTTGAAAAGCGAGAGAGCTACGGAAAGGGAGCAACCTTTGTAAAATAGAGAAAGACTCATCATTGTTGCTTTTTGTACAAAAAAAAAGCCAAAAAGAATTTAGGGACCCAGGCGACAACAAACTTGACATCACTTTTCATGGCTCCTTTGAACAACCACAAAAGTGAGAAGAAGAAGAAGAATACGAACTCTCTTGTTGAACATGGAAGGGTCAAGGGATATACGACTTGGTGACATGCAAGCAATGACCCCCTTCCAGATGATTTGACTATTGTAGGACAAGGGTGACTTCAAACACACGTATGTCAAATAATTAATTAGTTTTGAAGGTTTGGTGTTTTTAATTAATGGAATGTTCATGAATGAATATTCCCAAAAAAAAAATCTATTTTTCCTTTGCAAAGGTTTGTTTTGTGGGAAAAAATCAATTAATTTTTGAAACTTTTCAACATGTCTATAAATTAATATAACTAGTGTTGAAGCTTGCCAATGGGACAAGGTATGTACATACTACAATATCATTACAAATGAACTAATGGTGGAAGAGCATTCTAGAAGGAGGCATAATAATAATGTTTTTAGCTTTTCTTGTCCCTCTAAAAATTGCTACTCTTTTGCACTTCCCAAGAGTTTGGAGGTGGTGTGAAGATGATCCAATAGGGTTGTTATATTCGACTTCTGCTTAGTCATCATGGTGGACTTGCTCTGCGTAAGTATTCAATAGCGAAAATTCACTACACCCACTTACTTCATCATCTGTATATTTAAATCATGCCTTCCTTCCAGGTGACCACTTGACACAAGAAAGGGCCCAATATGTACACAACAAATTAACAACTTCTTCTCTATCAAGGCAAGGCACCACCACATTCTTGCCACTTGGAGTGGGCTGCATGAGAACACAAGTCTTCTAGAATTGCAAGCTAGCTTGCAAAATCAATTGAAGTCACAAGATAGATGGGATTTGAATTATTATATGCAAATAGTGTTTTTTGGGGTTAGAAACAAAAGTCACGTGTTTTTTTCATGTTTGAAACTTGAACCAACAAAATCACATGGCCTCAATTGTATCTTGAACAAAAAAAAAAGGGTTATTTTCTCCTTATGTTTTCTCCTTCTACATATCAAAGGCAATAAATGTGTAGGGTAAAGCCCTAGGTGGGGGCATTCACAAAATAAGGGGCCTAGGACAAGGTGAAAGCAGAGTTCACCTTGCATTTTGGGAATGTCCCCCACCCATGGGCTTTACCTATCATAAAAGCACAAGGCAAAATTTATCATGAACCATACCTATGTAGATGAATGAGAGGGATAAAGCCTACTCCTCAATAGTGGGAGGGTTCTTACACCTACAAGTAGGCATAATTTCCCTCCCACCCTTGAGGAGTAGGCATAATAATTCTAAGAAATTCATGGATATAAGGTGCCCTTCACATACACTACAAATTTTCTCCAAGTGCTTTTATGCCAATCCATAGCCATATTGTACATAGAAAATACTAGGGATGGAACACTGGTAAAGTGAAATTTTTAGTAAGGGATGTTTTTTTAGTTTGAAGTTTGAACCTGCCACCTGCCATAAATGTAAGAGAGTAATTACATGATGAACTGCTTGTTTTGTGAAGCAAGATATTGAGAGACCTGGACACTTGTATCTTTAACTTTTTTCCAGTGGGATTCTAGAAAACAATTTTGACAACCCGAATATCATATTTTTTTGTCTCACAATTTATAGATTCAGATTTCCATCCCATAAATAACTTGTCTAGGAACATATTCCGACAATGTTAGCTAAAACAATGGAACTATATGTGCTCCCCTCTATTATGGAATGTGCAACAACCATTACAACGCTTGATCTTTAAATGTCCACATTTAGTTTTGATATCTTTGCTTTGGTAATCAAATTCATTAATGAGGAGTGGATGTCTAACCATTTCATAGTTTGTTTTTTTAAGCTCATGACATATTTGAAGTCGCCTTGATAGAATAAATGAAGTCACTTGTGGTTAATTACCAGTTACAAACAAAATTGTTGATTATGTCAAGGATGAAGGCACAAACTTAAATACTTTTGTTATTATATTGACATGTGTTATCTATTGTGGACCATTGTTAAACGCCTCACCATTTATTTACACTTGTTTTGGGCATCTTATGTTTTAAAGGCATGTCATTATGCCACAAATGAAACTAAAATGGGGTTGGGACAAAGGAGTTGAGTTTGATGGAAGGTCAAAGTTCTTTATAAAAGATCGTTACATGGACAAACAAATTTGGGAAGGGAAAACAAGAATGGGAGCTAATTTGTAAGGAGACTAGCTTGAAGCCAAGGAAATTGAAAACGTCAATCAAAACAAGGTTTACTTCCAAGGTTGCATTGTTCTAGGAAACATTAGAATATGTTGTAGCATAATGTTTTGCTACAACCAACAAAGTTTCAAATTGTAACTTGAACAATTATAAGAATAGTGACTAAAACCTTGGGTCTAATAGTGAAATAGTAATGACTATGGGTTACTATCATATATGGCATTTTTGTTGTTTTTTCTATTAGTACCAAATTACGTGTAGATTATAAGTTCATGCATCATTAAATCCACCTCTTTAATGTGGGGATTTTGAAAGTGAGTTGGAATGCTAGAATGGGGTTTGAAGCCATCAATGTCTTGGAACCTTTTTTTGCATTTTCACACACATTCAATTCTTCCCATGCACACAACATGTGTGCTCTCTAGTTGGACCTTCGATTAAAAGGGTTTAGTGTATAATGGAATATGCAGGTAGAGATAGAGCAAGGGCAGTTGTGAAAGAATATGACCAAAAAGTCTTAGTGCCTGTCTTGGTGACAATTTACGAGTTGCTGAACCTTAACCACATTGAAAACCCCCCTCAAAAGCACCTGATGTTAGTTAGTCTTCATTGCCTGCTTAATTGCTAATCATTAAGTTGCTAATCCTTAAGTAGGCAATGAAGACTAACCAACATCATTTGAATCATTGAACCTACTTAATGACTATGAGGACGAGCTTGAGGAAGTTGGTCTTTTTGAGACTTGATTGCCACATTTTGTGTGCCCTTTTTTTTTTGAAGGCTACAGGATGTAGTTCTCAAGTCCATGTAAGATTGTTTTGGGCATCAAATTAGAGTACATATCATGGGCTGACAACAGGTCCTTCCCCTATACATAAAGGATTTAGATGGCAGATTCTGCACACTTTTCAAGCATCTTAAATTGCAGGAGATGACCTTGGAAAAAGTGTTGATTTTGAAAGAATTGCTGGTCTTGAGGAAATCAAAGCTCTACTTATAGCAGAATCTGTCTTTAGAAATTCCTTTATGCCAGGGAAGGCACCACCTAAAGTGAATTCTGAACCTAGGCTAGGTCACCTTGAGGTCTCAGCCTGCAGGCCTTGCCCTAAAAGCTCACTAGAATGCAGAATCGACCAGGTTTATCTAGTATTGCTGAAGCAGTTTCGTGTGAAGGCAAATATGATTGACTTTGATACTATTTATTTTTGGAGGTCAGCCAAACAATTATCCCCAATGGAGTTTGTACATCAGTTTTCAGGTGCTTCAAATCCGCAATCCTGAAATTTGGCCTGGTTTCAGCATTGTGATCCAAATGAAACCAACACAATCTCAGCAAATTTTGGACTGTCTTGCAGAAATTTGCTTGTCTACTAGTCTGGCTCAAACCAGTGGAGTGTCACTCACAAAAATGTCAGACCATCACCTGCATCCCACTGATTTCCTTCAGCTCCTGCTGACAGTGGGCATAGATATGTATATAATAATCCACCCAACATTTCCATATAAAACCATAATACAAACATCCTGAGTCCCTGTTGAATTTCCAGAATCAACAGGGAAGAATCAGTAATGATGTTTGGCTAGTACTCATGAGAAACATCAATGATACATACAAGAACTCAATAGTATCCTCATTCAAGCTGCAGCAAGCTTGTGAGGGCAAGTTTCATTTCATTCTAGCTTGTCACTGCACAAGCAAGTACTTAAGCCCCGAGGTATCAAAATTCCTCCTTTGAGGCTAGTGGTTGCAGCCTCCTGCAGCCTACACATGCCTGATCCAAAATAGCAATATGACTCTATATACATGTATATGAAATTGCAGAGAAATCTCAACAATATGAAGGTAACATGACAATGAGTGCATCATAACCTGATGGGACAATATATGCAAAAACCAATTCCAATATGTTTAAAACAGAGATGGGTCTTGTTGTATTACTTCACAAAACTGCAAGAAGCAGAAGAGATGGCTTCATGCACTTGTCAAGTCTCCAAAGGGTGGTACTTTTCCAGAACGAAAAATACCGAACTTTGACATAGTTGAATAGGAATATGGAATCCTATTTGAATCCAACAAACTGCCCAGCTGCTCTCGGAAGCGTTCAGGCTCAGTGGTTTCACACTCTATCTCATAAGTAGTGCCAAATGCATACTGTGTTTCATCAAGCTCCAATTTCAGAGCTTCCCAGCTGTACACATTTCGAACATTCCTGAAACCTCCAAGGCACACAAACTGTCGGCAGCTGTAGTCTGATACCACTGCTTGGATCAGCTTGCAATCAATGTCCACCAACTGTGACGGGTCTGATACACATGCCCTGCCTATGGCAACATCAATATCCTCCTCTACCTGCAGCCCAAAAAACAAAAAAATTGCAAAAGCATTGAGATTATCATCTTTGATAGTGGGTATTGCAATTTTAGGGTTAGAACCCCTAAGGTTGAAGAATGTGAGCATTAGAGCATCTGCCTGCCATAAGAAGAAGCTATGCATCTCTCAGATATGCACAGCAAGCAACAATCACTTCCTGCAATGATGGGTCCCTGTTCCGTTGTTGCAGTTTTTTTCTTTGTAGGTGTTGTTATAGAATTTTCTCTTTCTTCTTCTTCTACTTGCATGGAAAGCACGGACAGACAGCCACGCACACGCACGCACACGCACACACACAGAGAAGCATCTATTCTCTTACCTCAGTTCCTCGGCTAATTCCATCAATGATGACGGCCTTTCCCTTGACCGTAGCCACGCAGCGTTCATCGCCGTTGTAGAAACGCAATCGAAGTACAGTCCTCTTGGAGCTTAGCTCGTGAGCAAGACCGTCAAAGAAGACGTTCTCCTGCAAGTACGTGACCTCATGCCTGGGCCCCAACAGAGACGCGACTTTCTCGTGAGTTGCCCCGTCCGGCAGCCTCAGTTTTATCTCCACCTCCATAGTCGCCCTCGATTTTTTTTTCCAAAATGTCTCTCGGATACACCTCACAGACCACGCAAATGCCCGAGTTTCTCGTATGTTGCCGCCCCCGGCAGCCTCAGGTTCACCTCCACCTACATAGTCACCCTCTATCTTTTTCCAAACTGTCTCTCGGATATACGTCACAGCCCACGCAAATGCGCGACTTTCTCGTATGTTGCCGCCCCCGGCAACCTCAGTTTCATCTCCACCTACATAATCGCCCTCGATCTTTTTCCAAACTGTGTCTCGGATACACCTCACAGTCCAAGCCAATGCGCTGCAAGGGTTTGGAGCTAGGGTTTAGAGAGCTTTTCAGAAATGATTCCGGGGGGAGAGGAAGCCCAAGTAAAGGCGCAAAAGCTGCCAGTTTACAAGAAACGGAAATGTCAGATTTGTTGTGGAGTAGCCGTGTTGCTGCTGCTTGCACTTGCGGTGGTAATTGTCGTCCTGAGTCAAACGCTATTCAAGTTCAGGGATCCGAGGCTGAGCATCATCTCCTTGAAGCTGGAGTCCATTAGCGTGTCCGTGGATCCCTTTACGCTCTCCGCGACGCTCAACGTCTCCGTCGCGACTGATTTGGGCGTCACCAACCCTAACCATTACGACTTCAAGTATAGCAACAGCACGGCAGTGGTTTTCTATCACGGCCTGCAGGTGCTATTCCCTCTCTCTTCTTTCCCTTTTGTCGTTGTTCTTGTGGGTTGGGAAATCAGAAGGATGATTTTTTTCTTCCAAGTAATTAGAAGACGGCGGAAGAGATCTGCGCTACCTGAATGTTACAATTGATTCTCCATCAACATCTGTGATGAAATGCAACGTACAATACGCATGTCCTAGCAGAGTAAATATGTTGATGCTGGTTTGTTGAATCTCCTGTGGATCAGATTGGCGATGCTGCACTTGCTGCTGGTGAAATCCGAGCTGAGAAGACTGTGGCTTTGGCAGCTGTGGTCACAGTTGATGCTTTGAAGATTGTGGAGGAGAGTCCAGACGTGGTCAGTGATTTGGAATCTACTATTGTGCCCTTGAACGTCACTTCTACCATCCCTGGGCATGTGAATTTGGCAGGGATTTTCAAGCATCATGTTGTTGCAACTCTTGATTGTAATGTGGAAATCTGGATCAATAACCAGACATTGAAGGACTATGAGTGCACACATCATGTGAAACTGTGATTTGCTGTTGCCAATGAAAAAGGCATCATTCTCTGACCAGGCGTGTGGACAAGCTTGACATGAGCTTTGTCCATGACCAAATTGCTTGATTCTGCTCTTCAATGCAGATGCAAGTTTGTAGAGTAGAGGTGGGGGATCCTTGTAAGGGAGACTTAGGTGTCTTGTATCATCAGTATCTCTCGACTCAGAGCACTTTCCACTCAAAGACAAGATACTGAGTGGATGTTCGAGCATTGTAGTAGAGTCCAGAGGAGCATGCTTCAGCAGCACCCTCAGAACAAATTGGAAGATGCGTTGCTGTTGGTAAAATTCCTTCACTGAAAAGTTGATATTTCTGTGGTAGGAATCAGTTGATGCTCTTGATAAAGCCTAGCAGGAAATTCAAGTAAGCTTAGATTCATGGTTGTATATATGACTTCTATTGTAGACTGCCTTCACAACACAGGAATATGTATAGCTTGTGCGATGGCACAGGGAGAGACATAGATATATATACAAGATGACAAACATCACACAGCATTATGCATGCTGTGTGTTTTTTCAAAGGAACTTTTTGTTAACTGCTATGTTTTCACCAATAAACAGAGTTCCATTTTTGTGTACTACCGAATGTAATGCTAATTTGCAATAGTCTATGAAGTGATCTTTTTCTCTCATGTTTGTCTCTTGATGAGTTCCATATTGATCCAGAGCTCTTCATTTTACTTAAGTTGCCCCTTTCTTGGCTGTCCAATCAAGTGTTGCAGTAACTTGTGGCTGTTGCCCATCTTTGTATAAAAGGCCGCTCGGCAATTTGCAACTCCTTCAAGGTCAATTGAGCTGCCCTTTTTCCTTCATGAAGGTTCATTGCACACCTCTGAGAATGAGAACCTGTTTACACTTAGAATACAAGAAATATTATGTCTTTTTCTGTGTGGGAATGGAGCTTATGTTTGCTTTTGCAAAGCTAGCACCTATTTGTTGCCAGATAACAAAACGAAAGCCTGTGTGTAAAGTCCTGCTGTTGCACCTTATGGACTTTCACTGTTGCTTTAGAATAGCAAGTGAATCTGTTGGTTTGTTACTGTACCTCACAATACAGCAGAAGTGTTGGCGTTGCAGGTTATGAGCTTCCACTGAGGATGTGAAACCCCAAGGAGACCTATTGGTTTGCTACTGTACAGTACTGCACCGCAGAATTGTCACACAGAAGGTAATATTATTGTGATGATAAATCTGCAACATGACAGTGTGCACTGCATTCTTTTTGCTTTTCTCCCCTATGGCCAAAGTCACAACTCTCAACCTATTCTTTCAATTTCCTTGTGCATGCAGAAAAGGTTTAGATTTCAGCAAGAGTTTTGTCATCCCACACTTCATAGATAAAGGATTCTGCAGGTTGATATCAAGTACTTCATCTTAATTTTGTTGGATCAAGTCAAATGTGTCCTGTTGTTTCAATATAAGCCACGTATCAAGCACAGATATGGCATCTGGACAGTTGGAAAGATGCAACAGGCCCATGTGAAGTTGGCAAAAACCTTGACACTAAACCAAATTTATGTAGTTTCCAACACAAACACCTTGTCTGCATAACACTAACTGCTGTATGCGAGCCATAGTTCCGAACCTGATTAGCAAGATTAGACTTTCTGTTCTAACAAAACAGTGGTCCATCTACATACAGCTCTTTGGTGATTTTCCATCTGAGAGCAATTTGCACTTTTGCAGAGTTTTGTAGTCCTGTTTGTAGATTGCTTGGTTACTGATGTCATGGTCTGTGACTTTTCGCAGAAGTTTATATGTTTGAAGGACCATATCTTCAACTAATTATCAGGAAAAAAAACAGGCATTGAGAGGCCTTTCTGGTGTCCTCTTTCACACCATCAAGCTCCACCTTGTACCTGAATGAACTGCACATGATTCGGATCATCCTATAAACACCAGCAATTCTTAAGTTTGGAACATGGATTGTGGATGTGTTCAGGTTGGGAGGATGCGCAGTTGGTGACTGCTCGCACACAAACTCGAAACTATTGCTCACAAGCAAAATGAATTTTAGACTTCAACTGCAGCAACATCCTAATCAGGTTTGGAGTTTGGACGAGTGTTGGTCACTTCTTTGTTTTTAAGAGAACTGATGATCCCAGGTAAGGATCCTAAACGAGTTTTGAAATATGTGGAAACCTTTGAATAAGGTTGTGGTTATTTCCACAAACATGACAGTTCTTGGCGATAGCAGTTTCCATTTTTCTAAGTGTAGGTCTAGGTTTAGGATTATTGATTTAAATAACCCAAAAAAAATTATTTTAAAAGAATCACCCATTTTATCAAAGGTACATGATCATGTATGAAGTTTTTGATGAGTATGTGTAACCAAAAAGGAAGGCAGAAAGGAAAATTAGGAGGAAAGAGGGAAGTAGAAATAGAGATGAAAGAGGTGAGCAGAAAGAGAGAAGGAGAAAAATAATAAGTGGGAATTGTGATAGATGTGGAAAGTGGAAGGATTGACGCAAAGGACACCAAAAGAGAAAATAGAAGAAATTGTGGTGAGGGAGAAAGCGGGAATCTAGGTAAGAAGTTACAAGCTTGAACTCAAAATTTGAACATGAAAATACCTTGGAAGGGTATATAAGAGGTTTATGTTAATTATTAATGGTGGATGGATTTATTATTTCTTTTAATAGCCCTTTGGTGCTAGAGATTCAATGTTATTAAGGTCAAGCAAAGTTTCCTATTGTGTTTAAATATTTGATTCATTAAGTAGATCTATTAAGTTATAATCGTTAATAGTGTTCCATTTAGGAAATGAAAATATATATTTTGTTAAAGGTGATTCCATGAAGTGAGGAGGGAAAAAATGGATTGAATAATATGAAATGAATTGAAGGTTATGTTACCGGAAAATGTCATAATGCAAATTGATAATTACACCAAAAAAATCCAAGGGGAAATGACATTAGCATTAATGGAAAATCTATGTATTTTCTTTATAAAATGTGTTACAAATTTGATTTCTAAATCATTCAAGGGGATAAAAGAAGTCATCAAACAAATGGTGTAAAAACAAATTTATTCGAAAACACATGAGGGATGATCTTCTTATTAAGCGACAAATGAAAAAGGAAGCCCAAATTAAATATAAAACCAAAAATGATTTACATAATGAAAAACAATATGAATTTTTTTTAATAACTTATAAGGCTTTAAAGCATTGGTTATTTTGATAACACCATTGTATTCCCAAAGGTGAGTCACATGTTTCAAATGTTTAGATGCATATTCAAATGAAACAAAGCCCAATAATAAAATAGTCATTATTTGTTCCATCATAGATTATAATGAATATTGAAGGATCTCATCAAAATCATTTAATCTTGCGTTATTCTTTTTTTAAAATATGTTGTGACAAAAGGCCAAAAATAGGGAAAATATCATAATGGATGAAAATTAATGTTTAAGGTAACACCAATTGTGAAAGATAATTTGTTTCAACAACCCCGCCCTAAATAGACCAAACAACAAAACAAATGTCAATGACAGTTAATTAACACTAGAATAATTACAAGGTAATATAAAAAGTTAATATACCATAATCTAATGCAATTAATATGTTTGTTACAAATGTTTCAAATTTAAATTTAAAAAATATATATATTATGGTCGATTTATCCATTAATAAGTTTATGCAAAAGTTGCATGAAGATATTAACACATTTAAGCACATAATTGTTCAATTATTAATAATGATGTTGATAGAAGAAGGTAGTGAAAATTATGGTCTTTTATTTCCTTTAAATGACACATTGTTGAAATGTCATGCTCACATATGGGTTCATAATTAAAATTAAAACAAAATGCAATGAAAGATTTTTATTTTTATTTTTTAAAATTAAATTTTATTCATTAATTATCATTTAACCTAATCACCCATTATAATATAAATCACACCACATGCATAAACAAACCAGTTGTCCAAACTTTCAAAACACCTAGGTTTTGTATTTTAGAGGATGACTTACTTAGTGCAAACTTGTTTATAATTAAGGTTGTTACTACATGGAATAACCATATTATGAAAATTTTGAACATTCATTAGATACCATTTGTGTTATCCAAAAATGAACATCATAAAATTTGGATTAATATTCAAAAGCCTTTATCAAAGGAATGTTGATAAAATATTTTTAAATTATGTCATTTATTAAGAGGTTCTTGTCATTTTAATGATTTATCATGATAACATTTGTGACAATCATTATTATTTATGTTAAATAACATAAAAAATCATGCATTTGAATTTTCTTAACCAATAATGAATTATGTTGAACATTATGATATTTATACACATTATGTGCATAATGATCATATGGAATTATCATTATTTTAATCCTTGTTTTTAATGTTCTTTCATTACACCAAAATGCATCCTAATTCATTTCAAGTTTCATTATATTTTGAATGAATTTTGACATTTTTGCCATGGTGAAATTAATCAACCCCATAATGAATGAACTAATTGTTATAGACAATGAATTGGTTTTCTAATACCTAATGAAATATAAATTTACTAAGCCATTTCACTTGTTATTTAATTAATTATATAGTATGGAAATCAATTAAATTTTAATTATTTAATATTTAATATTATTGACAATTTCAAGATTTTCAGTCTATGAATTTTGACATGTGTCACTACTCATGCTAATTTGAAAACCTAGCCTAAGTACATATAGGTCATGTAATCAACCTAAATAAGCATTTACTTTAAGAAACTACATAAAAAAATATTTGGTCAACTTACCATTGTTGATCACAAACACATCATTTGTGAATTTTGATCCCTTGACCTATAAGATGGAGGCAAACATCCCAACCATCAAGCCATCACACTTTCCTTTTGAAAGTGTAAAGTCATTCGAATAATTGTTTTTTTGAATATCATTATTCAATAACATCTCAATGACCATTATTTTGAAAAAAAAAAAAATTTTAACAAATGAATAAGATTTTTTCTAATATAATAATACTACTTATGTTAAACTATTTTTAACTATTCTAGGGCTATTTTTCACTGTTTTAAATTATTTCACCTTACATTATTAATGGTTATTTATGGTTATTTTTAATCTTTTAGTTATTTTTAACTATTTCACTTTATATTACTTTCGATTATTTTAAATTACTTTTGGCTATTTTAAATTATTTCATTTTAATTTTTTTTCAATTAATGTAGGTTAATCTTGGCTATTGAAAATTATTTCACTTTATTTTATTATTGGTTATTCTAAGCTATATTATCACAAACTAATTGTGGTTATCCTATTGCTACCTATTGTTGATTATTTTATTGGTCATTATTGATCATTATTTTATGGTGCCTATATATTCTATCGATAACTATTAATTCGATGGTTTTATTCTATTGGTGACTATTGGTCCTTATTATATTAGTGCCTATATATTTTATCGATGACTATTAGTTTGGTGGCTTTATTTTATTGGTGATTATTGGTCCTTATTTTATCGATGCCTATATATTTTATTGACAACTATTAATTTGACGAATATTGTTGATTATTCTATTGGTGATTATTAGTCTTTATTTTATTGGTGGATATTGATGTTTATTTTATTAATGACTACTGGTGGTTATTAATGTCTATTATATTAGTGGTTATTAGCAATTATTTTATTGGTGGTTAAATTACCATAGGTTATTAGTGGCTACTTTAATATAAGTTATTGTTAGATATTTTTAATTATATTATCATAAATTATTATTGGTTATTATAGGTTATTTTACTTTGTGTCATTATATTTTATTTTAAATTATTTTAAATTATTATACTTAAGATAAAATAACTTATAATGACATAAAGTATAATGACTTTGAATAACCTAAAGTATAATTTGAAATAACATGTATTAATTTAAAACAAAATAACATAAGGTATAACATAAGGTTAATTGAATAATTTAATTTTAAATAAATTAAAATAAAAATTATATAATAATCTAGCTAGGATACCATAAAGTAAAATAATTTATAAAAATTTAAGGTATAAGTTAGAATAATTAAGGTAGCATAAGGTATTTAAAATAACAATATAAAAATAAACTTATTTATCATAATAATTTATAATAATGAATTGTGTTAACTAATAGTGAAACACAATATTTACATAGTGATATTATAGTGAAATAACTTTAACCAAAATGAGATCAGTAAAGTGCAATGAATTTATTTCATTTTTATAGTCCCATAATGATTTAGGCTAATGAAACACACCCCACTATTGTACTAATGTTTGATAAATAAAACATTAACTTTATTAATTAAGTTATTCACATTATTTCAAAACATGAAATACATCATTGTGTTCATCAAGTATCTTACAATATGAACAAAATTTAAAGATGTTAAAATTGATGATGTTAAGGTCACAATCATATTTTTGTATGAAAATGTTTCTATTTGTTTTATTTATCCCAAAATATTCATCAATGATAAGGGTAAATTTTTTAGGAAAAAAATCATAAATAACATGGTTAATTTGTTTTAAGTAAATAATCTAAAAATCATGATGTTCCGTCATCTTTATATAATTGAGATACAAACATTTGAACTATGTTTTGGTTTATATTTTGTGTAAGATAATATAGAATCTCAAAAAAGATTGAAATTTTTAAGTAACAACAACAAATTTATGAACCTATAAAATCACTTATAAGATTACCATGCATGGGAGTTTAAAAAATCATGGTTGTCAACTTCAGTGCCAAGTTCGTCAACCATATATTGTGTCAGCCAGATCTTGACCATCAAGTAGTTATGTGTCCATGATTTGCACGTCCAGCACCTGACTATTGGATAAGGGACCATGACCCTTTTGATTGCCTTCTTGGTCACTGGGTTTGCATGTATGTACAAATCTTGCTAGTCGTTTTACAATGCCACCATCCGAAGCTACCATTAACTTTTGGTGTGGCTTCTAGCAAGGTGTAATCACACCCACCTTGTTTGATGTTATCTCCTGTAATGGTATTTTGTTTGTCTTGATCTCCCATAATGGTAGAGGAGGGTCCTTGCATGCATGTGACTCGCATTTGGTGTCTAGGTCTCCACATGTGGGACCAACCATTGCCTTTTTAGAAATAGGTTCAATTGGTTCCCATGATCGGAAAAACCACCTTGCAACCTCTACAACTATCTTTGGATTTGCACCAAGGCGACTGGGTTGTGTAGGCAAGGGAATTGATGAACTAGGCAATATAGTTTGGCATACCTCTTTCAGCTCTAAGGTCATTGCATTCATCTTCTCCTCAAGCTCACATATTCGGGCCTCTAATGCGTTGTACTTTTCTGCCCAATTTTCACTACCTTTGTTTAGGATTGTAGTGTTTTGTATAAATGGTGGGTGGTTTACTTATCAAGATCAGCTCGAATTAGATCACAGGTCTACTGCTAACTACAAAATGTGCATATAGTTTTACCCATATGGCATATTTGTCACAAAATATCAAGACTAAAAAACACCCACCTCTTCTTTAACAATTGCCTCGAATTTGTCCTAGTCAATCCTGTTTTTGTGTTGCACCCAAGTTACATCTAATGAATGTTTGTAACCTTGACAAGTTTGATCTCCAACTCGGTTTTCAAGTAGGCATACTCTGCAGGGATCACCTACACAATCAAGGTGTGGGAGTTAACCTAATGAGTAGCCTAGGCACATTAGCAATGTGCTTATCCTTCTACTGTAACACAAATGGCATAATTATAATTAGTCACCTTGCCAAACAAGGGGAGTTGTAGTATGCACGATAATGGCTCCTTGAGATTAATGACCAGACCTAACTACTGACACACATTCCAGAGGACCCCAATTAGTGCATCTATGCCCATACAAAAAATATTGCATATTATACATAAATATGATTGTAACATTTATATTATCAATTGACATCAACTATGGTCTCAACAAAAACATTATTACGTTTTGTCCATGTCATCGTTAATATCTTTGCTTGCAGCTTGTAATGTCATCACCTTTATACATATAAAAGTTACCTTTGTTTGATCTAACCAAAATGACATCACTTGTCTTCTAGTCTTATTGCTACAAGTGACATTAAATCACAACATGCAACATGTTATATGACTTTCTAATTCATATATCACACTTGAAAACACATACAAGTCATTAGAAGCCCAACTAACTTATAACTAGACTATTGGAGAAACAAAATCAAGGTTTGGGGGTAAATAGAAATTGGAACATACAATGTGTTCACTGAAATGAACTTTTAGATCTTCTTCTTCAATTGCCTTTGCCAAAATACAAACCACAACCAAACTTGTTGTTTGGTACCATTCATGCCTGCCACAACTAGATAGATGCTTAACCACTTAAGCAAAAACAGTCCTAAAAGGAACTTTCTACTTTTACATTGTCCCCTACATGTTATTCCATGTTTGATGGAGCATGCACTCTTGTTAAGAAAACCCAAAAACAACCATTATAACGTAATGCAACTAAATTGAGCCCACAACAACCATATGCAAGTTCGCCATATAAAAATCACCGAGCAACGAGCTTTGATTTGTACAACATTTGGATTCTACAAGAGCCCTTATTATAGATGCTTACTTGAATTTGGCCAGTGGAGCATGTGGTGTTGTAGGGGACACCATTTCAACCACCTTGGTGTTTGGATTGGTAGATGCAAATTGCAATCCCTTCTTGACAACCTTTAACTCCATTTCAACACCCATTCGTGTGTCCATCTCATTTTAGTAAGGATTAATAATTCTTAGGGTTTCTTCCTAGCATGTTAGGTTTCTCTTCGAGCTTAAATGTCAATAATGAATTTGGCCCACGGCAAGGACCTTGTGAATTGTGACCAAGACCAAAACTTGCATCAGCACTGCTCAATACCTACAGAGTGCCCCACAGTCCCTCCATCACCATCTAGGTTGTCGTAACCCCACTTTGGGCAAAGTGGGAGAATGCAACTCCCACTCCCAAAAGTGGAGACTTGGAGTCCTCCGGGACTCCCGAAAACTCAGAAGATAATTTGAGGGGTCAAATCTCCTTGCCTTGGCATGTTCTTTGTATCAATGGAAAGCTCTTGAAGAGTAGATGTCCAAAATGGCCTCGCATTGCCCATTTGGACATTTGCAGCCCAAGTTATGGGCAAAAGAAGGGTCGAAAGTCAAACTGCCAATTTGACTCCCGACCACAAAAAGTCGGGAATCGACCTCTTCCCGACGTTGCCTCAAAGAGTGCGACACAGCGTTGAAAAGCTCTTGACGAAAGCTACAACTTTGGTTCAGGACTCGTCCCGATCCGAGCTCGAGGCGAGGAGCTGTGGTCGTCCAAAGTACCGGGACTCCAACCCGAAACAGTTTCGGGACTCCAACTTGGGAGTCCCGGGAAAAAGAGCCATTCGGATGTAATCTCCGCGGTGAAACGCAGAGAATACTATATGGGGGAAGGTGGTGGCTTCCCCCGAGTCCGGGCCATGGTGAGTCAAGTAGTCCAAGTTGCTCGTGGCTTGTCCCAACACCCAAGGGCGTTCCCGAATGTGAACTAACCCTTTTGTGGTTGGTTTTGGATGCAGATTTGTGCTTAATCTTCTAATCCATCTTCCTAGTCTAATCCCGGGACTTCTAGCACGCCCCTCTACCCTTCTTTAGTGTTGGAAATCGGGAACGCCCCTCAAGTCCCACTTTTCTGCAACTACACATAGTTGGACCCTCAAGTGGGTTCAACTCGGGACTTGGGAGTGCGTCATAGGTTGTTAAAATCTACTGACCCATTGTGTGAATTCTGAGCAATTGTGCATTTTAAGAAAAACATCACTAGTTTGTAAAATAAAAGTTGGAGGTAGTTGAAAAGGATCTAAAAACAGGGGAACACCTCTATGTCACACCTGGAAATTCACTTCTATGAAGTTGAGCTTCTGAACAAACAACGACCTTCATGTTGTTCGATCATTCACAAATCTTGGGATATGCTTGCATTTCAATTTACCATGAACACCATACCAATCCAGACATATTTTGTGCCTTCTGAGATATACCGGATGCTCACAAAAACGTCAACAACAAGCATTTAGATTACTTCTGAAATGCTCAACCCTGAATCCTGGTGGTACCTCCGAACTGCCAAGTTTACTATGACATTACTTGAAAGCACGCTTGATGTAAGCAATAGTCTTTTTTTTGTCGCATCCCCATACATATTTCATCATAATAGGTAGTCAACATTTTCGTAGAGGGTTCTTTAAAAGACTAGCCAGTACACTAGAATCGAGTGTTTTCCGTGGGCAGAATTTTGTCAGGTTGAAGTGCATGTACATTTGGTACAAACTACACACTTATTTTAGATTTTAACGACTTGGCTCTTAAACCCTTAACCCTTCAAACCCCAAATTTATCAAAACCCCATATGTCGCAACCCCACTTTGAGGGAGTTGTGAAGTCGCCAAATGACATATCTAAGGTGTAGGGTTTAGGTTTTAGGGTTTAAAGGATGACATAATTTCACTACCCATTAAAATGTCCTTAGTTAAAATATTAATTTTATTCCACTCAATTATTTGCAATAAGTTTTTAATGGTTTATTCATGATTATGTTCACCCAAGTTTTATATGAAATAGGGGAAATACATGGACAATAAAAAATAATTATCTCATTATAATTGTTTGATAGAGTTATAAGTTGAAAACCATCCATATTCTCAACAACATTTAGTCCATGGTTTCTTGCTAGAGAACTACTATCTACAAATTGTCGAAACAACCAATGAAACTCAAAATTTTACAGCTACAAATAGTGGTGTTAATAAAGTAGGCGACTCCCATTCATACAATCACTTGTCAATGCCGAGAAAGGAAACTACAGTGTGAAAGCTAGAACTCCTAGAAGGCATGGGAGTAGTTTTATGTGGACAAATTCAAAGCAACGAAGAAAAAGAAAGAAATGGCTCAACTAAAGAAAGAATCCCTTTAGTTGCAACACTAAGAAAAATTTGATGAAGAAGTAACATCTTGGCTCTAATAGTTTTTTTACATTTCAGTCGTTATTTTCAAGATGTAGAACCTCCTATGGCATACTTTTTCCAAATGTTGTCTTTTAGGGTTTCAAAGTCTATAAATGCTTGTTTTCAATCATTTCCAGGTTGAGCCATGTCCAACACAAACGAGCAAGATTGAAGAAGTACCTTCTCAAATATTCAATTCTCCTCTAGAAAGCAAAACTGGGAAAGAAGATAGTGGTTCAAACCAACTTATCCTTCTATCCTACAAGCTTACGCACAAAGAGGAAAAAAATGCTAGAACTAAAACTACTTATTACTAGCCACAAAAGATTACCCTCTAATTATTTCAAAGAACAATTAAAACATTTATTAGACACAAGAAGGTTGATAAAATCATATTTTTTCGTTAATGAATTACACCAATGTAAAAATATTGTGAATTCTTTCAAATAGGTTT
>Ga0116227_10002286_pt1 | contig 43604 bp, 35 predicted proteins | sample S1TSphgellanicum_FD_89693 | JGI IMG/M metagenome (GOLD analysis project Ga0116227, IMG submission 89693) | Host-associated microbial communities from peat moss isolated from Minnesota, USA - S1T2_Fb - Sphagnum magellanicum MG | ecosystem: Host-associated > Plants > Peat moss > Unclassified... | reverse complement strand
TGATGAAGGGAGATGGCAAGTCGGCGAAAGGAGGATCGGATCAGGATGACAAGGAAGATTTTGGGGAGGCTTCTGGGAGAAGCAACGGAGGTCCGAGAAAAAAAGATCAGAGGACCGTTTTGAAAAAAAGATTTTTTTGGCTGTGTAGAAGATAGAATCGAGATAGCTAGAAAAAGTATCAGGCGGTTTTGGGGAGAATGGATAGAAGAAAATACTCTGTAGTCAGGAGCGAGGCTTAGTTCTTTTTTTTCCGCTGCGTTGGGTAAATCTAGTCAAGCATCTGCTGCAGATGAACTTCAGGAGAGAGAGACGATGGGAGGTTTAAGCTAGATTGTTGAAGTTCTGTGATTTGGGAGAGAGCTTGTGCTTTCGGGTGTAATTACTTGGTGAATATTGGATGGAGTTGTTCTTTGGCTGGCATCCGCGAGTGTGCTAGCAAAACAAGAGTCTGTACTTTCGAAGGTCTGCATGTTGCTGTGTGTGTTCATGATGCGTAGTCTATAGACCTCGGGATTAGTAGATAGATCAGGTCCTTTGAGGAGTTTGGTGATGTTTGTGCAAGATGTCAGATTAGAACATGGTTATGGTGTAGCCCCAGGGGTTCGATGGTGTTGGCTGTAAGTTTGGACCCCTCCTTTTTGGTCACATTATCACTAAAAAAAAATGATTAAAAAAAGTAAACAACAACAACAAAAGATGATATCACATTATTAGTTTAAAAAAATTATCAAGAAGATAAAATAATAATATAAGAAGAAAAGATTAAGTTATTAATCAAAAAAAAAAATGATCTAGAAGAACAAACAACAATAAAAAAAAAGAAATCAAGTTATCAATAATAAAAATAATACTGATCAAGAACGACTAATAACAATAATAGAAGAAGATATTGTATTATTGATAAAAAAAAAAGAATGATTAAGAAGAACAAACAAAAAAAAAATCAAATTATCAGTCAAGAAGATAATGATCAAGAAAAACAAATAACAACAAAATATGAAATCAGATTATTAATCGTAGAATATAATGATTTGGAAAAACAAGTAATAACAAAAAGAGATAACAAATTATCAATGAAAGAAGAGAATCACTAGGAAAAACAGGTAATAACAAAAGAAGAAAAAATCATTATCAATAAAAAAAGATAAGAAAAAAAAAACATATTATCAACCAAAGAAAAAAATGACCATCAAAAGAAAAAATGGCATAAAAATAAAACAAATTATCAATTAAAAAAATAGAATCATAAGAAAGAACAAAAAATAGTAGAAAAATAAAATAAACAATAATATATTTTTAAATGTGCACATGGAGTGCATCAAATTCCCCATTCACATCACTTGGAGTGAGCTTGCACATCAAATTTGTAACATTGTTAAAAAAATCAAAAAATGTATTGAAGGAAACCAAACAATAAAATCATATTAGGTTATTTAACTTTAATACATGATTATTAAAGAGGAGAAATAACAACTATGACTATTGAAACACAATAAGACATTTCAAGTTTTGCAACTTGCCTTTATGACTATGTATTAGTTAGCATTGACATTTGCGACTAATGACTATTGAGTTGCTAAACCTATGTTGTTTCACCTATTTAGTCGCAAAAAACATATAGTTGCAAAGCCCAATCATCTTATCAACTAAGATTTTTTTATTCTATTATAATATTGAAATTCCATGTCATCATTGACATTAGTTTGACCTATAAAGTTCATGCCATGTCAACTTAATTGTTTTATTCAACAAAAAGTTATAAAATACGCCTTGATAGATGGATGACATGTGTCAAAAATATATAAACACATGTTCAATTATGAGTCATCACACATGAATAAAAGTCAACATAGTCTAACTTAAGTAACATCCTAACCAAAAGTTAGCCTAGCTTAGTTAGCCTAAGCTAAGTAACTAAGTTAAAACAAACTTCAATTTCCTAGCCTAGGTAGTCTAGATTAGGCTACCTAACCTAGATTAAATGGCCTAGGTATCATAAGTTGCAAGAATAAAGGATTGAACCCCTCACCTCCATTTTGGGGTTCAAATCTTCATCCATTGCACTACCACATTTTTAAATATTATGTCTATTAAACAAAAAATTGTAAAAATTTAAATTTTGGCTTCAAATTAAATCAAGCCACCTTAGGTTGACATAGGTCAACCTACCTACTACCTACCAACCTAACTTAGATTAACTTAGGTCTCTTTAGGTTGACTTATGATGAGTTAGGTCAACCTAAATTACCTACAAGCTTAGCCTAAGTTAATTTAAGCCTCCCTAGATGTTAAAAATAAATAAATTTAATCTAGCCTGGCTAGGATTATTTAGGCTCTAGGCTAGACTTAAATTAAACTAGGGTAAACATAGATTAAATTAGGCCGATCTAAGGTGGACATAGATTTAGTTAGTTTAAACATGGCTAAATTAATATATAAATTAAATTAAAAACAAATATTTAAGCTAAACATGGTTAAATATTGTTATGTATAACTAAATTAATATAATTTATATTTAAAACAATAATTTGGGCTAAACATGGTTATAGTAACATAAATGAAACTAAACATATTTTTTACGTTAAACATGGTTAAACAATGATAAACTAAATTAAATTTGAGTATTTAGGTTATATTTGGGTAAATTGTGATAAAATTATAAATTAAACTAGGTTATTTAAACTAAACTTGGCTAATAAAATGATTGGTCCTATGTAATTGTAATTGGTTGTTTAGTCATTTTTGTTAATTGCATCAGTCATAAGGTTGATTATTAGTTGTTAAATAAATTTTTAATCGTGTTGGAGATTATAGTTCCATAGGACAAGTCGTAAAAGACATGTTTTGGCATTATGAACACTTTTGATTAATCAATAAATGTAATTTTATTCAAATTAATGTTTTGAGTCATTATGTTGATTACTAGTTGTTAAAACCATTATTATTTATTTCATTAATTGTGTTGGACATTATAGTTGCATAAGACAAATCGTAAAAAATATGTTTTGACATTATGAAGATTTTAAAACAATTAGAAAATGCAAATTTATTGAAATTATTGTCATGCATCATTAAGTTGATTATTAATTGCTAAAAACATTCTTAGTCATTTCCTTAATCATGTTAGACATTGTAATTGCATAGGACAAGTCATAAAATGCATGTTTTGGCATTATGAACATTTTTTATCAATCAATAAATACAATTTTATTGAAATTAACATCATGAGTCATGAAGTTGATTACTAGTTGTAACACATTGTTGACACATGGCATGTCACATCATCATCATTAAAAATTGAATTGTTATTAGTTACAATTAGTCACAAAAAAAATGGTATTTTAAAATTTTTATTTTAAATCATTCAAATATATTAATATAAATTCAAAAAATATATATTTCCCCAAAAATTGAACAAGTTTTCATATTGACTATAGTTGCAAAACCATGATGCCACATGGCATTTTGATGTTATTTACAATTGCATAGTAATTTTTGTGACCAAGTAGTTATAAACATAGTAAAACAATAATGTTTTTTAAACCAGTCACAAAGCCCAAAATGTGTTGTGAAAGACCAAAATGTGTTGTGAAAGGCCTAAAAAGTTATTGACATAAAACATTGATTTGCTTGGCTAATTCTTGAAATAAGTTAAAAACCAACTTGTTTTTTACATCTTTGACACATGAAATTCATACATGAAAAGAAACTAACAAAACAATATGAAATGTATTTAACAAATTGGCTAAAGTAAATTAGATGTTAAAAGAAGATTATGCCTTTTTAACTTGGATTCAAAAACTATAAAAAAATTGAGCCTATGGATCACATTGTTTAAAGTTTATCAATCAGTATAAATTAGATCAATTCCATGCATGCAATGTTCACATATCCAAAAAGTAGTTGAAAAAAGTCTTTGAAAATTTGAAATTCTTGTGAGAAGTTTTGAAATTTCCATGAGAAGACACATAAATTTTTGTGAGAAGCTCCCCATGTGGGCATTCATAGGCCTTACCACATCTCCACCATAAGCATTATTTGGGCTTATATACACTAGTTTCAATGAGGAACATTTATGATATAGTGCAAGACTTAGTAAAACTAAGTTTAGGCATGTAAATATGGACATGATAAAAATAACCTTCAATGTCATGGCCTTTTTTCTCCCTTCTCATGGAAAATTTGTGAGAATAGAAAAAAGGAATAAAAAAAAAACCATAAGTTCTAAAAAATTTGTGCGAAGACACATGTCCATGGTGGACATGTGCCCACCATGGACATAGTTTTTTGCACTAGACTATAGGGCTTTTATGATGAGGAGCTTACTAAAAACAAACAAGTAGGTAGGCCAATGAGTAAACATTTAAAAATTCAAAGGAGGTCAAATTTGCACACATTGTTTATTTGCTTTTAAACTTCAAAAAACATTTGTAGCCCTCCACCTAGCAATTGCAATGCTAGAAAAAATGTTTAATTCAATAAAGGGATGGGGGAAGATATGGGGTATCTGGTGTAAGAAGGCTCAATGTTCAGTGATGGGTGAATTACAATATATTAGGATTTCAAACTTAAATTTTTTGATCATTACATTTTTACTTTTGAAATATAAATAAGCTTTGTAAAAGCCTAGTCGGCGCATGCAACAAGTTTTAAATCACTCAAAATGGATTAAAAATGAAAAAAATATGGGGCTAAAATTGAAAAGGGCTTTAGAGTTTGTTTTTTCAAAAATTGAAACAAATTATCACTCATCTTCTTATTGTCTTTTATGTGTGGCTCCTTTATTTTTTATGTTCAAAGAACATGTGTAGCCTTCCAATTTTTGCCTATAATGGGGCTAAAATTGAAGAGGGCTTTAGAGTTTGTTTTTTCAAAAATTGAAGCAAATGATCATTCATCCTCTTCTTGTCTTTTATGTGTTGCTCCTTTATTTTTTATGCTCAAAGAACATGCGTAGCCTTCCAATTTGTGCCTCTAATGACACAAAAATCACTCAATTTGGTTAATGAACGAGGAAATATTGGAAAACATTTAATGATAGGTACATGTTCAATGATGGGTGGTTCACGTAATATATTTTCCTACTAATATATATCATTATATATATAATGATATTATTAGGTAATCATAAGATAATCACCTTGATGTTTGGTATTCCATTTATCTAAAAATCTAGAATTTTTCAATTTGTTTCATTGGTTCTTCCCTTCATTTATTCACCTACATTGCCTTTAAACATTCTTGTTCTCTTTAGTCTTTATGTTTGCTTGCATAGACCAAAGGAAACTTAAATGCTAAACTTCAAGACATCATGCAATGAATTTTTTCAAGGGTGGAACATTCAATGTAGGTGGATCATTTGCATACCCATCCAATATTTTACCTTAATATCCCTATTGATATAAAACTTGTTGACGAAAGGGAAGGTTTGTTTTTTTTCAATTGGTTGTAATGGGAGGGTTTTATCTTTCGATTTTTTGTTTCTTTTCTTCTTTTAACACAAAAGTCAAAAGATAAAACTCTTGGGGTTGGTGAAAAAGATTCAATATTTGTAGGGAAAAAGGCATGGAGTTTTGTTTGTTTGTTTTGTTTTGTTTTCGTTTTAATTTGTAAAGATGCATAATAAGAAGGTGATTCTAGTGCAACTAAAGTTGTTATATTACTAATATCATGCATGAACAAACTTGCTCTTGGGCTCACAACTTTAACACATGGCCCAACTTTATCCTTCCCACAACTTTGTCACAACCCATTGAGTTGCAATAGGTAGCACTTTGTTCTTAAATGGTTTTTCCCCATTTCTTTTCAATAAAAAATTACATAGTTTCTTGATTCTCATCTAAAAATAATTTTAAATTTGTAAATTTTCAACTATTTTTCATTGGTAAGTTTACAACCTTATATTAAAATTAAAGATGTCTCTTGATAATAGTTCTTTAGTTGCTAGTAAACAAATGAACCCTTGACCACCTTCTAAAACTCTAGAATGGACATTTGTTGAATGCATAAATCCACTTGCAAAACATGAAGTTCTTGGGAATCATGGCTTAAATATTGTGCAAAAGCATTTAAAGCAACACAAATAATAAAAATAAAAGAACATTTCTTAAGAATGTTTAACAAAATGGAGTTTTGTTTTTCAATTTCATAGGAAATTCTTCAACCATGAAAAGAACAAATTGCTAAAAAGAATTGGGCAAAAGAAAATTGGAAAGGCTTTTAGTAAGCAAAACTTTCATAAATTTCAACACAATCATTTTTTAAAAAAATCGGAATCTTCAAAAATGTGAATAAATGGATGAAAAAAATCAAAATTTTACATTGGATGTGGTATTCCTTTCAATATCATCAAATCAAGTCATTTTAAGAAATCCTAACTATTGTTGGACATTATGGCCTTCGATATGTTCATCCAAATTATGAAAAATTATAAACAACTTTAATAATGGAAGTGAAAATTGATTTGATGAAGGAATTGGATGTTTTGAAGGAAAGTTGAAAGGAAACTACATGTGAACTTGCTTGTGATGGTTATACAAATATCAATAACCTGTCGTTACTAAACATTCTTGTGTGCTCTATTTTTGTAGGTAGTTGATACAACTAGGAAGGACAAGGCGGTTGCATACAGTGTTGATACTATTTGTCCAACAACTAAGAAAGTGCATAATGAAAGTTTTATGCTTGAATGGTTATTGATAATGCAACAATGTGCAAAAGTGTTGGATGGATTTTACATCAATATATAACTTCATATCACTTGTAGTGGCCACACAATCCATGGCATTGATTTTGTCCTAAAAGACATAGGAAAAATATAATGGATTGTTGGAATTGTCAAAAGAAGCTAAATCTAACACAAAATTTATAAACAATAATCGTAAAACCCATTGTTTAAAGAATTTTCAAGCAAGGAAAATAATTTAGAATTATTGAGACCAAGGTACACACAATTTGGAACAAATTTTGTTATGTTGCAAAATTTGCAAAAAGTTAAAATACCAATGCAACAAATGATAAGTTGGTTTAGAAGAAAAAAATGATGTAGAATGTACATTTTTGAACAATAAATTTTGAAATTTTTTAACAATAATTGTTAAAGTGATTAAATCTATATTTAATTTGATGAGGTTTGTTGATTTTGGAAAAGTTTTATGATTGTTATGATAAATTAATTGAGAAAATCAATGCATGGAAGGGTTAACATTAGAAAAACAAAAAAACATTGTTAGTTTATTAATGACGAATGATTTTTTATCCACACCATAGTACCTTAACGTATTTGGAACTAATTAAATCATTTTTTAAATTGTCAAAACATTAAATAGCTAATTGCAAAAAATGTTAAAATTTCAAATTTTTGTGACAACAAGCAAGTCCAAGTTTCATTCACATTCAAAGGAGTCTTGTTGTATGGTATTTTGGTCTCGAGAGACATTATTTCCTAATTCCTCTATGGAAATGGTCAATCATCATCTTTATTATCCCCTTTCTTTTTTATTGGTGCAAAAAGACCAACTACGTCATGAATATGAGACTATATTGCTCATAAGGTGAAGATGGTTGGTAGATTTGTTACTATTTCATAGAGTCATGGGAGTAGTTCCATTTCAATGGCATAATGGACTTTATTTGTAATCAAGAAATGTAGCAAATGAGTGGTGTTCATCAAAATGGATGAAAAATATTTTTTCATTCATCCTAAAAATATAAATAACTTTATATTGCAGATTGAAAACATTGAAAAATAATATTTAATGTGCTAAAGTGCATTTAAAAAAAAATAATTTAGCATTCAGGTGGTAAATCCATTTGGTTACTATGATAATCTAATGCATTGTCTAGGAATGGTTTCAAATGCAAAATTGAGAGGCAAAGGACAAGAAAAGGATAAAGAAATCATGATTGGGATTGTGAAAAATTGAAGAGTTTTTTTTCTTTTCTTTTCCCCTCTAATATATGTGATCAAGTTAATATAGAAAATAACTTGCTCATTATAGGAAGATGGAGGGACTTTTTGTAAACCTAGTGACATTTTTGGTTGCCAAGGAAACGTTTGTTCATATTTGGTGGACATTGTGTATTTTGTTCATACTAGTGTGAACCTAGTGCATAATGCACCCCATCAAAAAAGTTTAACTGACACAGAAAACAAAACCCATCAAAAAAAAAAAAACAAAGGTCCGGGCAGTTTAACTGATTGAAAACAAAACCTATCAATCCAAAAAAAAAAAGGTCCGTGCTGGCCCGGGCAGTGCCCAGAAACTGCCCGGACAGATGGACAGACATACATACATACATACATGTAACTTTAATATATAAGATGGATTAGAAATTCCAAATTTGCAAGGCTTTGTGATTAAAATTTTAAGTCAAGTCACAATAACACCTACATGTGAAAGAAATTGGAGCACATTTAAATTCATACATAGCCAAAATAAAAAGAAAAATAAAATTGATTACTGAAAGGGCTACAAATTTAGTATTTGTAGTTTATGACTAAAAGATATTTTTTTGGATAAAAGGGATAGAGAAGAATTTCATAGAATGCACAAGTGATAATGACAAGTAGATATTTAGGGTTATGGTAACCCTACATGGAGAAGTTGTGTTCAAGTGATTCTTTTAAATTCTTGTCATCTAGTGTTCTTGTTAGGCCATGAGAGGATAAAATGGAGTAAAGATGCATTAGAGAATTGGAAGGAGGATATCTTCAATGGGTCAGACCTTAAGAGCTTTCCTCAAGCTTGGCTCACTGAAACTTATTACAAGCATTCCTTGAGCATAGGACAACAACAGGTAAGAAGGTTTAACAATCTGAGAAGGAATTTGCAGTCACCCTGAAATCATTCTTCCTCTAGCAGAAAATAGGTGACTATATACAACTTCAACAAACCATGAGTAAAGACTTTAACACTATGAGTGCATCCTTGTTGTGAGAATTTTGGTGCCGAACCATTTAAAACTTGATTTCTTTGCCACTCCTTGATTATGTCAATGTTGTATGACATTCCTTCCATTACTATTTGGAGAAGTGTGAAAACATGGTAAAATATGCCAAAAAAATAGTCATGCACATGTAGTCACAATCACATTTATGGCATAAATATGAAAAAACCTATTCAAAACTTCTTTAACTTTCACTTTGAAGCAATGGTGCACTCCATTGAGTTTATGATAAGCTACACATAAAATGTGAGGAATTTTCATATAAGAAAAATGGATGAAAAATATGTTATAGACTAGTTGGGTTTTCAAATTTTCCAACATACTTTTATATGAGAACTTTAATAAATTATGACTATGATCTAAAAAAATTTAAAACAAATTAATACATATTAGTGTCTATCCATTTCAAAGTACAAAAAATTCAATTACAATTATACTTTCGTCATACTTTCATATACTTGAAACAAGAGCATGACACCTATTTTCTTGTACTTGTATTTTTAAAAATGTACTTAAATGCATATTAAAACACACAATTATTCAATATTATACAATGAAATCAAAGATCTTCTTTTTATTGATCATTGAAGTAAAAAATATTCATGAGTTCAATGTATTAAAGTTTAATTTATGGATATTTTCCACCAAAAAAAAAAAAAAAACATTCTTCATTGCATACTTTACCATGCTTTCACCCATAAATGTTTAGAATGGCCGAAACATCATCTAAAGAACTAATATTTTGATAGCTCTAGGTTGATTGTTTTGCATTTCGATGTGTTGATTACACATTTGCTTTCACATACATTTCATTTATGGAGCATATCTTTTCGCCAATTATAGCAGCAAATTTTGTAATCTTCGAATAGGTACCTTCTAAGTGATGAAAACATCCAAAATTTATTCCATAATCCCATGTTTCAGACCATCTTTTATTATTGGACATTTGCCCACCATCTAACCTTGTTGATGGCAATGTCTGCATCATATTGAAAACACACGTTTGGAATGTTAATTTAATGCTTGATTTATTTGTTGATAATCCGGTCATTCCACCATTCTAGTTATGTTGACTAAGTATCCACTCCTAAATTGTTGTATTTGGTTGGAATGTTAGGTTTTCTTCGCCTACCAATAACTTCATCCAAGATTGGTGTATTTGTGGAAAATGATTAATGCATTACATGTTGGGTTGGGGTTTGGTGAAACACCTAGGTAGTTTTCCCAAGTTCCTTTCTGACTTAGTTTGCTTGTTCAGGTAGACAATGATCATCATATAATGCATTTTTCCTGTTAATTCTTCCAATGTTTCCTCCCATTCTTTTGGTGGTTTGTAGTGGGGTGGAATATTAAATTGCCAAGTTGGAATATTAGCAACATGTTTGGTTACAGATTTGTTACTTGTTGCCATTTCCATACTCTTGTTCCTTGTTGAATCTTACATATTTGAGTGTTGTGGATGGCGAAGTCCCTATTCCTTTCCACTCAACACCTATTGCCTTAGACTTGAAGATTCATAATCAAGTTTTCCAAATTGCTTTTGGAATCTAAACAACCTTCCATACATAATTCCCTCTTAGAGTTTCATGTTTCATTGTTGCTACAATTTGTGGCTCTTTAGGTCTAGTTTTGTCCATTAAAACAATAATATATCCAATAGGTCTTTTTTCAATTCTTGGCATCTATAGATCCAAATGATGTGCACACACAGAGGTCAACAATTCTAACCTTGCACGCCTTTGTATCAATGCATCATTTGTACAATATTCTTTTTTTTTACTTCATTCTTCTACCTAGTCCAATTATCTTTGTAGACTTTTGGTAATCATTTTGTGGATTTTACCTTTTTTCAAAATTTTAAACTTCAATTTCTTCTTAAACATAGTCTTTTTGGCATCTACCCTTTAAAAATCTTGTTTTGCAATTAAATTTATTGATCAAGAATGTGAAGAGTTAGAAAAAAAAATCATCAAAATGTCCCATCTATTTACTAGTACAACTATTTGAACAAAAACCAAAAACAAAAAAAATCAATAAATAAAATTATGAAAATTGCCCTTGAAATCATCCCAAGGATGGTTGCCAAATGGGAAGTGCACAATTTTGATCATGTACATTTGTTTTCAAGAATTTCTAATTCAACAAAACCTATACCTACATGGTTTTATTAGAACTACTTCTACTTCATTGTACAGATAAAAAAAAATCCTAGCATATTTTTGGAAGCACACAAAACATGTTCCTAAATCCCAAGTTCATTTCTAATTATAAAGTATCAAATATCAATTTTTAAAACCCCATGTTCAATGCATATCAAAATTTGAAGAGAGGAAACAAAAGGGGAAACAATTAACTACCACTTACTCCCTACCTAATTAATTGACTAACTAGGTATTCAACCCTTAACAACCGCCACCACCTCCTTTGCCTCCCATTAATGCCTCCACCTCCCTTTCTTGCATATCTTCCTTTAGGTTCACTTTGAAGTCCTCATTATTCATGAATGCGTAAGCACCTCCCACTTGCTTATTGGTGATGTACTTAATTCCTTCCAAGCCTTCCCCAAGCCTTCACATTATATATTCCTATTTCCACCTCAAGCTCATGAGTATCTCAACTTTTTCACATCCAAATGAAAAATCAATGAAGAGTTGACCATGAAGCCCCACTCTATTATAATGACCTAACCCCCTAATCTAAACCTATGAACAATTTCTAGGACTTGATCTGTTCCAACTATTCCTCCCCTTTACCCAATAAATTAACTAGTCTAAGGCAAGATAAGGTGATCGGGCTATCTTTTATAGGTTAACTAACCCACTTCCTCCCATCCTACCCAAGCCACCATTCCGTAGAATCTAAGGTATCTTAGACTTTACTTTAACCCTGTTAAACTATGATTTCCTTCCCCCCAAAATTCTTATCCTTTTCAGTCTACATTCCTTATTTCACCTAAACTCCCACAAAATGGGTCATACCTTTTAACAAAATTCATTCAAGTTAATTTCTACCCAACAATGCAATTGTGGGAGGGTTGGAGGTTTTTTCAAGTTTTAATTCCAATTTTTATGTAGGTTTTGTTTTTTTCAAGTTCCATTCAATTTCAAAATGTGTCAATTTCAAGATTCAAGGTATTTTTTTGTTTGTAAAATTGAGTTTTGAGTTGTTTTATGGGTTTGTTGTGTGCATGGCCAACAAACATACCTATTCAAACACACATCTATTTATATACATCATTCGTTCATATTCTTTTTGCATCTTACATTTTTTTGGATAGTGAAGGAAAGGGAAAAAAATTTACCATCTTTAGCTTAATGCATTGTCAAACCTAAATAACTTGCCTTCAAGTCAAGAAAATTAATAAACATTTCAATGCCATTCTCAAGAGCTAATAAGGAACCCAAATTAAAGTTGTGAGTCATGATAATCTTCCTTTCACTCTAAAACTTTATAACTCGAAAAACATGTTGAATTGTAATGTGGTCAAGGAAATGACAATTTTTGCTAGACCAAACCTTAATGTTTGTAAGTTCCATGTTTGAATTGGAGTCAATATTTGGTCTATTGTCCTTTGTGGTCTAGACATGAGACAACCACAAAAATCTAATAAAAGATCGATGGCTGAAACCATCACAGGGGAGACAAAAAGGGAAGGCCAAAGGACGTTCAATTCGCAAGAACCAAAAAAAGGGAGAAAGTTAGTCCCTCTCATGGTACAAAACTATTTCACCCACAACCCTTCTAGTGTCCCCTACATACAAATCATGAGATATAATAATAATGGGAGGTCTAGAACAAGCATCACTTGCCAACACAATCTTCCTCTCTATAACAAAGGCTAAAACATGCTGAAGATCAATACTAACATGCTATTTGAAAAATTAAATGCAAAAATATAAGGATAAATGATCTCTGGATCATCTATTGTGGAAAAGATAGGCACACTCCCTGATGAAACAATCCATATCATGCTCGGGTGCACCATGTACTTCCATGGCCATCGGAATAAAGTGGTGCCTTTCATGAAGCCCTTTATACTTGCAAATTTTAGCAATTTGTTAAGTTTTGTAGTTGCACTTGTTGGTTGACTAATGACATTTGAAGCCATTGTTTCTCACATTGGGTCAGTAACCACCACATTAGCAACGAAGACCTAGTCCTCTCGGGTCATGTAAAGATTAGTTCATAATGAAACTCTTGATGTAAGGGTGTACCCTTCTTCTCCCCATACAGAGCATGCCCACTCTTTTAGGCGAAGGCACACATGACGTTTCGGATGGCATCATGTGTGGCCATCCGTTAACCTCCAAATGGGCAACAAGCTAAGTGTGTGCCATATGTGTCCAACTCATGTCCACATTCACATGTGAAAAGACTAGATGTCAGGGACTAAATCAAACCAAGACGAAAATGCAACGTTGAAATGAAAGTAGAGTGTGCGATGTGAAACAAACAAATAGATGGCCTAACAACCAACCATAGCCCCCTTACTCGAATAAGAATGAATGTGAACTTTGGATGTTAAGGAAATGGAGTGATATCCAAGATAGACTTAAGGGATGTGTCTGGGACTTTAAAGAAAAACTTTGCTCAACCCTAAATAACAATCTATGGAAGGAATAGGAAAAGCCCTAATGAGCCAAAACCCACTTAAAGGGAATCCTTCAAAAATAGTCTATAGGGCACTTTTGAGAACATTTAACAAATAATCCAATGGGCACCTTTGAAAACTCTTCAAAAAGAATCCAAATAACACCTTTTGAAAAATCCTCAAAAACAATCAAGATAACACCTTTTGAAAAACCCTTAATAATTCATAGAGACTTGGTATATTAAAGGTTTCATGGAAAACTTACTCACATTTTCAGCCTTTGATGTTCATTATTATAATTAATGAAAATTTTGCCACCAAAATGGCTTTAGTCCCTTGAGATACTCAAATGGGTTTCCTGCGATAATTAGGTAACCTACTTAGCTTTTATAGGTATCTATGTAATCCATGTAATAGTTTAGTGGCCTATGTATGTAAGTAGTTTAAATAATTGGGTCTTTATGTAAATAGGTTGGGGTCTAAGTAGGGGGGTAGGTAACCTAGGTAGGTGAATAAATAGATAGGTAAGTTGGGGGCCTAGGTAGGATGATAGGTAGTTTAGATAGGTGGGCAAGTAAGTTGGTAAATAAGATAGTAGGTAGCTTAAGTAAAAAAGTAAGTAGCCTAGGCAAGTGGGTAAATATGTAGGTAGGTATATCTCCTAGGTAGATCCTTAAGTAAGCTCCTTAATAGACTTCCTAGGTTAGTAAGTAGACCTTTTAGGTAGACTAGATAAGCTCCCTATGTAAATCTTTTAGGTAAATCCCTAATTTCTGTGGGTAGATTCCTTAGGTAATTACTTAGATCCGTTAGGTAACCCCTAGGTAGAAGGCTTAAGTAAACCCCTTATGTAAGCAAGGTGTGTAGCAAAACATTTGTTCCCTCAAAAACTAACCTAGTTTCCACCCCGTATTTTGAATTGAGGTTTCAATTTATGGACTTTAAGGAAATATCACTACTACAATTCATAATTTTTTAAATTGGAGAATCTAATAAAAAAGGACCCCATTTGGATAGGTGTAAAAAAAACCATCTTATCAATTTGGACAAATTGATTTGGACATGTCTAGCATGATTGGGCGGTCTTTTTGACTAGTAGAATGTGATTATTTGATTAATGGATAGTGGACCATTTGACTAGTCAAATTTCTACCCTATTCTTTTTTGGATTATTACCAAAAATAATATTAATGTGTTGGTAAGTAGGTAGTTAGTATATAGGTTTAAGTAGGTTGTAAAAAAACAAGTAAGTAGGTAAGTAGCTTAGCTTATCTAAGCTAACTTAACTTTCTTAACCTACCTATTCTAATCCTTTAAACATATGTTACAAATATTAGGAATTGAACCCTTCACCTCCCCAATGATACTCCAAATCCTTATCAATGGACTACACTTTCCAAAGTTGACAAAACTTGTCATGTTGTTTATTTCACATCTCTAGTTATTTCATTAAGTAAGAAAATTAAGTAATTAATAGGTAGGTTGCATGATGGTTGGTAGGTAAAGGGGGTAAGTAAATAAGTAGCTTGTAGTCCATAGGAGGTAGCTGATAGGTAAATAGGTAATTAAGTACGTAAGTAAATTGGTAGGTCTAGGTAGTAAGGTAAGTAGGTTGTAAAAGGTAGATAGGTAGGTTTTTAAGATTGATTTTTTATTTTTTCGTTTGGACAAAGTAAGAAAAAATAATAATGGTTAAAGTTGGTTACTTTTGTATGAAACAAAGGATGATATGGGATATTGTTGTAATGTTTCCATTTCATTAAATTTATCCCATATCCTTTATTAACAAGTTCAACTTTACAAATTATAGAACTAGATGAAATAATATTAATCTACACAAAATACATGCATTAAGTATGTTCAAAGTGTAAGTACCACTTATGACAAGCCAATAAAAAAGGCTTGTGACCAAAAAAATAAATAGGATCTTACTTACTTACTTACTTAAACCTATTTACCTGCCTTGCCTATCCACCTACCTACTTGAGCTTCTAGCTTAATAGGTTACATAGTTTAAGTAGCATGGTTTAGGTTGTTAATTAGGGTTTTAACTTAAGCAAGGTTCATAGACTATGTTAATAAATAGATAGCTAGATTGTCAACGTGACTTTCTTAAGTTTAAACATGTTTCTAGGTGTGTACCATTAGCAATTGTAACCATTGTTTAATTTTTAAAATTTTGGATTATAAGAGAAATAAATATTACAATTTTTTTTAAAAATATAATTTAAATTTATTGTGAATACATTACATACATATCATAAGGATTTGAAATCAATCTAATGAGTAAAAATTACATATTTTACACTTTTAAAAACTTGTAACCATGATTACTTAAAAATAATTTTGACATTAAAAGGACATGACATAAAATCCATACAATATTTTTTTACGACATTTTTTTGGATTTTTTTGATATACACCTTAACATAATAGTATGAAAAAAATCCTTAAAAAATTTAATATTTTAAAAAAGATATATGAAAAAAATTTAAGAATATTATTTTCAAAAAATAATAAAAAAGCAATGGTAAGGGGACACATGTGGCTCCTTATAGTGTGGTTGGACTTGTTTACATTTCATAAGTCAATTCAATTATATTTTCTCACCATAGTAATAAAAATCACTTGATTAATGACATAAATTACTTTGAACATCATTATTACTAGTAATATAATCCACAAGTCCAATATTACTACATAGGCAAGTAGTAATATGTGACCTATATTACCACAAACATAACAATATGTGTAGTGATATATGTCATGTTTTGGTATAATGTCTGTTCCCTACACCAAATCATACAAGGTGGAAAACATCATTGAATTGAAATATACAACTACTAAACAACAAAGTTCAAATATGATATAAAGACTATTTTAATCATTTGCAAAACTTTCACAACAAAAACTTAGGTTAAATCAACATTACATGACTTGAGCAAGATGTTTGATTTCCAAGTGGCTCTATTTTCCATGGCATTTTAGTTTTAATAGATGTTATGCTTTTGGAAGGCTTGCATCTAGAACTTAGAAAGGACTTTGGACCAAGACCTTGCAAAAATGTCTATACATGAGGTTCACATTAAGTAGGATGCTAAAGAGGTCAAACATCAAATAGTTCTTCAATGATCTTCTCATGTAGATCTAACAATTTAATTGATTAAGTTGGAATGTAATGGTAATGCAATGGCATGCTAACAAGGTTGGTTCAACAACTAAAGGCCTGATATCATTCAGACTTTTGGTAGGTGAAGAACACATCTTCATCAAAAACATTTTCCTCATATTTTTCCAAAATGAGTGTCCTTTTCAAGGTTTTCCAAATAACTTCATTAACATTTTCCATGTGCATCTTTTTTCATAGCATGTTTACACATGTTTTGACAGCATGTTTGCACATGTTGTGGGGAATGTAATTCCTATGACAATCACCCCAAATTCTGAATTTAGGTTCACAATGGCCTAAACACACCATAATCTTGTTTCATTCAATCCTATCACATTTTAAAACACCAAGCATCTCACCTTCCATACAATGAGATTTTTCAAATCAAATTGTAAAATGTTAACTTGAGGAATGTCAAAACAGAATAATGATTGTGATAATGCACATTGCACAATGTGCACAAACCTTAGGTTTAAGGTTAAAGGGTTTTGACCTAATGGATTAGCAAGAAACATTTGCGCACATAGTCAATGGTATAGATGCAATTACTTTAACATTTCAAAATAACTGAAATATATGGTTTAGATGAAATATTGCCAAGTTATGAAATTCAAACTTTATTGGTTTCAATTTCCACAACATCAATCATGATTTTTCACATGTGGTTAAATTATGTTACTCTTGGTCATAAATGTGTAATTAATAATTTTAAATATGGAAATTTAAAAAAAGTACAAATAAAATTTCAAAATAAAATTGTATAATAAAAAAATGTTCATATGCAACAAGTTCATTGTTCTAAAGATATGTTATATTGCACATGTGTTTAAAACACCTAAAAATAATTTTAAATTGGTCAATTTTTCCATTATGATGCCCAATTACGCACTCACTAAGGACAAAAAAACAGTTGTTACACCCATGTTGAGTCCTTTTACATCACATATCTTTATTATTTATTTTTCATACTTTGGAATTTAACAATTTACTAAGTAACAATCATATGGGAATGTAAATTAAATGTAATATTTTATCACCATGGTAATTTTGAAACTACAATATTAAAAAAAAAAAATAGTTGTTACACCATGATTGGCTCATTTATGCAGAAATGCACCTGACCATCAATAGGAATTCCTTTCTCAAACCCCTGATTACTCTTCAAAACCAATGCTTCTCTCTTGGAGTTCAGACATTAGTAGGTACTGTCTTTTGAAACCTCAAAACCATTCTTTCTTCCCACATATATTCCCACAATCACATAATCAAGCTAGTCTAAAATCTAGATTGCCACTCTAATTGTTCACACAAAACCCTTAGTGTGCCTCATCATCTCTTTTAATGTGACCCCTAATTATCATTATTTTTACACCTAAGTTCCTCCTCTAAAGCATATGGCGTAGCAAAATTGCATAGCTCCAAAGAGAAAACAACATTTATAATGATCTTCTTGAACATTCTTCCCAAACTGTGTATCTAGAGTCCACAAAACCATTTACTTTTTATAACAAAGAAAGCCAAATAGTGCAACAAAGGAAAATTCACTTAGTTCCATCATTTTGCTTGGAATGCATCAAGAACACCATACTTATACAAGAAACCTCAAAGCTCCCTAATTCGGATCATCCAAACAACATCGTAACACATCCAACATCAAAGAACAAGAAGACACCACCCACTGCTAAACACTCTCAAAACCAAAAAATCACCATAACAACACCATCTCCCATATCGTAAAAGAAAACGACAAAACAAAAATGAAAAGCTAACTGTCCACAAGATCTTTCCCCATCACCATCCCATCAACATCAACTGTCGAAAGTTTGTCGCTTTCTGGCTTTGGGTGGTTGAGGTGATGATGTTTCATCCATTTAGGGTTTCATCAAACCTAATTTTGGGTCGCACATCCTTCATGATGCATCGGTAAGTGGCCACGTTCACTCTGGCCAGTTATTTTTGTAACTAATGCCGGCTAACTAGCTTGCCGAGACTCGAGCCGTCCGAGACTCCAAACTGTTGCCAAATACAAGCCCCAAAAGAGAGAGAGCAAGACTCGAGCCATCAGAGACTCCAAACTGTTGCCAAATACAAGCCCCAATAGAGAGAGGGCAAGACTCGAGCCATCCGAGACTGTTGCCAAATACAAGCCCCAAAAGAGAGAGAGCAAGACTCGAGCCATCCGAGACTCCAAACTGTTGCCAAATACAAGCCCCAAAAGAGAGAGAGCAGCAAACGGCGGGAGCGTTCAGACGGCGATGATCCTCACTTGCGCCACATATAAATATATGATACAAGTGCTGCAATGAGTCAGTCATTTGCGGATGTTGCATGAGTTTGGCTTCTTTGATGTGTACATGACGCGAACACCATCGCCTGCATGAGCAGAGATTCATTATTTTTTAGTTGTAGACTTCCAGTAGCCGCAGGAGCCAGGAGTGAGGAACTACAGAATTGTTAGACCCGCTCCTAGCTAGATCGATCTTATAGAGAATTCGGAGGTATTGAGATTGTAATTGCATCTACCCATTGCAGACTTGTTTTATAGATAGTTTTGCAAGTACATGGAGAATCGTGATCGTGATTTTCTGCCCGTTGACGATCATGCAAATGAGGCGGCCGCTGCTGCGGCTGGGCTACGGGTTGGAGCGGATAATCTAGATCTAGCATCGCCGGATTCATCGTTGGTGTCAGTTATTCTGCCAGTAGTTGCACGAGGTCCAGCGCTTCCGATCTCTTGGGAATGGACACCCCCGTCCATTCCCCCGAGGTCAATCCTGACTCCAGGCCACGCGGTAGCCATATTGATGCAATTAAGTCGCGCGCCTCCTCTGAATGCAGGTACCTTTTCGACCGAAGTGGTACTAGACGCGAGCTTGTCCCACACTGCCACGACCAACGTGGTACAATGGCCAAGACGACGTATAAGCTGCCGTGATCTGCACGGTATTGCACGGAGAAACAGAATCCGGGCCTTGAAAACTGCTCAATGGCCGCCAGGGACACACTGTCCGGATGCACCCGCGAGCAGTTCAACCAGCCAACGGTATGGAGATCTAACTTCTCATCCAGATCGGCGTGTTGCATTTCGGCATCGAGATTCAACACGACCGATCAGGCACCTCGTGAACAATCGGCTTCAGCGACCTGATGCTAATTATATATATAGATCAAGCCGCCCGATGGACCAGCCAGGTATTGTAACACCACAGCAGCATCAGAGAGAAGACCCAGCGAGACAGCAACGGGACCTACAACGTTACATCGACTGGCACTGGTCCCGGCGTTTCCCACATCCTACCTGGGCGCAGTCGTTGCCTGACTTCTGGCAACATGCAGAGTGGCAGCCCCAGAGGCAACATCATGATGTGGAGCTCCGGAGGGAGCCGGCGGTACTTGAAGCTGGGTGGTCGATGTTCGGGATGCGACAACGTCATCACGACGTCATTCTGGTGGAATCAGGATGGGCCACGCCGCAGCATGACTTTCCGGTGGAATCAGAATGGGACAGGCCGCAGCCGGTCCAGCAGCCGGCCAGCTGGCCCCCTTTGGAATCAGACTCCGCTGCAGCAGTTGCTGATAGTCAGGATGAGGTTCCGGCAGATCAGGCCTCAGATGGTGAACTAGATAGTGTGCACAATGATGATCCGTAGAGGCGCCGCTCGTGAGCAATTCCTGTGCAATAAGATCATCAGCATCTTGTACCTAGCTAGCTGCAAGACACCTCTTGCTATGATCTATCTGCTGCTGAAAGTGCAGACTTTCAGGTCATGTCTAATAGCACCGGTGTCTATAGTCTAGTGCACGCCACTGATCTTTGGACCCAATAACTTACTCAATTAGACATGATCTATGTTGGGTTTTTGGAAGCAATGGGAAACACTAGCACTCCAGATGGAACTTGCGTGACCACAATCCCAATTACTCCTGTAATCAGTTCTTGCTGCATGCTGCAATCAAATTCTCTTTACTTCATTAAGGTCTGCCAGGGTGGTAGCAGATTATGTCATTTTTTTACCGCATTATATGACATAATCTTCTAGTGATGATCTTATAGTGCTTTTGAATGTGAATAATTGCCACGTTTGCAGCACCTCTGAGATGAGTTCTCTGCTAATCATTCATCAGGAGATCATTGCAGTTTCTCCTTAGCCAATTTAAGCAAACAGTAAGGTCTGGGGTGGCAGACTATGTCATTTAGTTAGTCCCACATTATATAGCATAATCTTCAGGTGATGATTATAGGGTCCTAACATTAACCCAAAATTTGTGTCTGTTGCACATGAATTTTATTTTATTTGTAACCCCTTGAATCTGCCACCCCAGACCTTAATGCCATGGAATGCTCTCACCCTTGTCCATTATGTTGGGTGCATCACCCAGCTCACCCTAAGGGGCTTGCCTGGCACCTCACCCAACATAATGGGCAGGGTTGCTCCAGAGGACAAATTGGCCTCAAAGCTACCACTAAACTCTAGGTCTCTCTTCCAGGGAGAAAAAATCATCCATGGTCCTCAGGTTAGAAATTCAAGAAATGACGAAATCTGAATCCAATCTCACAATGTGCAACATTTGCTATCAGAATCCGTTTAGAAATTTATGCAAATCAAAACCCTATCAATACGATGCTTAAGAGAAAAATTCCATGCACTTTTTTCATCCATGAGCAATATAGAAGATTCAAACACCTATGATGACACTTTTGACTTTTCGAACTTTGATGCATTTAATATTGAAGAGATTATTGAGGAGATGCAACTATTATATTTAAGTCCGGACTAATCATGTTAGAGCTTTGTCATCGCTGCCAGTCCTTTGTGCTATTGGCATCTTGTTTTACTGATACTTGAGGTATGTGTCTGATGCAAAGCTTTCACCTTAAGATTTTTGCAACTCTATGTACTCTTTGGATTGTATGCAAGAACTTCACTGCCAAAATTTAAAAGAAGGGGATTGGTCAGCGTTAGTTCAATGGATTATTTGATATTCATAAGACAATTATTATTTTATTAATGGCATTACACAACTTTACAGAAGATATCAAGTTTGCTGCCATTGTTTTGTACCGTGGGCTTTAGGGCTGATCACAGTATGTGTAAATACTTTGCTAATTAGATTCTAGCATGCACCAGGACAAGGAAAAAATAAAAATTCTTTGCCTATGCAGCATGGCAATTCTAGTCCTCACATTTGAATGTCTTCACAACTAGGATTTTAGTCATTGTGTTTACCAGCATGTTTACATTCATGTTGACATGAATGTTGTGGGCTATTTCTTGTTATAAGGCTGACACAACTGTGTTCACATGTTTGAGCTCTGAGTGCAAATGGGCATTCATCCTAGGGAAGTTGAGTTGTAGCACCATTGTTTGTAGCAAAATCTATGTATGACTAATGACTTTTGATCTACATGTGAAAGTGTTTTGGTAGTTAAATTCTGGTAGGGTGAAGGAAAAACCAATGATGGTGAACCCATCCTTGGATGGTACCACTAGGAACCACCTCAAAGAATAGTAAAGGAACCAAAAACAACCAAATCATTTTTTTAAACTCTTTTTAAAAAAAGTTTTCACAATTATATATATATATTAATATTTATTAATTGTATGCTCTAATATATGGCTTGAAGTTTATTTGGGAATTTTTAGAATTGAATTTTTTAAAAATTTTATATTCTTAATTAAAATGGCCCCTTAAAAATTTGACAGCTTCAACTTTGGAAATTCATAATTAATTCATATTTAATCAATTAATTGTCAAATAAAAACTTAAAAATAAAATGACTTCCAAATTACCTTAGAAAAAATTTCATAAATCATGTTCCAAATTTTTGTTCTTGCCTAAAAAATTCAAGGAAAAAAATAGGTGCTATGTTTTTAAAACTTTTTTTAAATGCAATGATTAGGAACATCAAAATACAATATATTTTTGATATTATTGAGATTTCAAAATCTATGGAATCTAATAAATGTATTCAAATTATTTTTTATGAAAATATTCATTTAAGTGTTTCCTATGATTTTTCAAAATTTGATGGGTCCAAGAAAATTAAGGTGTGACATTCCTAGTGGTACCACCCAAGGATAGGACTTCCCATCATGAAGATAATAGTTCATTTGGACATAGATTATCTTTGAAGACTTTGGCCTTAGGGTTTGGATGCTCCTAGGATTATGCACCTTTTACATATCCATTCAATTTTTATTGCTTCCTACTCCCTTTTTTGCACTATGTTAAATGAGGGTAATTGATGTTAGAGCAGGAAAAAACAAGATTGTGTTCATGAGTTGTCATTTATTCTTTGGTGGTTCATATGTTCATTGTCTAGGGATGTATGTCATGGTCCAAGGGGTTACTATAGCATTGAATTGTGGTGCTACAACCATAGTTTAATATTGTGCATACCAAGCTTAATTTCCAAATCCATTGCTTGCAAATTACTTTTGATTTTTTTGAAATTTTTTGTTTTAACAATTTGTGTTTTACAAAGCCCTTGGTGTGTGCAACATGGCGGTTCTCCACACATATTGGGCTTCGAATGTAGGTGATCATTCATTGGGTGGGGCATGCAATTAAGTTAATTTTCACCATGGACAGGTTTGCAAGGTACATTGCCTCCTAGTGGTGAAGTTAAATTAAGAAATATATGATGAGTATGCATGCTCTTCAATCCTCTTAGTGTTTTATTTATGATGTTGTTTCTTACCTTCAATCTTTTAATGCAAGTTAGATAGTTTAGTGTGTGCATCAAAATATGTGCTCTAGATTGGTTGCATAGTATGATAATAAAGTTAGAAGGTTTTCAATAACTTGTTGTATTTATGTGAGTGTAATTGTAGATTTTTAATTGGCATCATGGGCTCCTAACTAAATAAAAAAATTCATGCAAGACTACATCAAAAATGTAATTTGTCTTCTTCAAGAATTGCACAAGTCTTGTCAAGATGTTTGATAAGAAATTGTTTCTTTGTTTTCTACATTTGCATTTAACTTGACAAGAAGTTTTTGGAACCATATCCATTGGTATTGACTCATGGTTGGTAGGTGGTGAATTTTTTTTTTTTTGATTTATGGGAGGTTATCTTGGTTGGTGTTTGCATCTTTCCAATGAGACATTGGATGTATTGTGTTGGAGAACACCAATATGTTATCATGACGTTTCCATAGGTTGGATGTAAGTGTCATGATGCATAGTAACTTTTCAATCCAAGATTGTTTTCCTCAAATGTTCAAGGATAAATAAAACACAATGAGGTTTTACCCTCACAAGCTTGTAGGTTTGCATTATATTACTTTTATTTGTTGTTGATTAGTTGTGCCTTTTAAGTGCTAATTAACATCATGACTTTATTTTTTTATTGCTTTTAAGAATGTAACACAAATTTTAGTGCATAAATGTTTGTGTAATAATGTGCCAAAAGTTTGAAACAAATTAATGTATATACTATTGGAAGTTATGGCACCTTGTGATCATTATTATTCATGATAGAGGTTACATGGTCTGATATGGCTTTTGATGAAGGTATTTTTTACTCCTTAAAATGCATTAACACAAATCTTCACAAAGTGCGACTTCATCAATCTGGATAATAGTAATTCTACCAGTTAGCCTTTAGATCTTCAACCTCATCCTTAATATCCAAGGTACTTTGCATGCATGTTTCAAACCTACACATGACATGACAAGGTAGTCAAAGTTGCCACCCATCACAATCTTGTTATAGAAATTGATTTGCTCAAAAATTCATTGGGGGTAACACACAAAGCCTCACCTAGGTTGATCATCACTCACAAATGACTAGTGAAAATAGTCACAAGACTAGTGACCATGCCCTTCACTAGATGTTTTGTCAAGCTTTGAACATATGTTGACCAAATCAATACAATTGGGTCCTTTGGGCAACTCACATTTCCATAAATGATTGGGAGATTCACACACTAGTAGCCATAAGACTAAGCCCAACCATTTTTAAAGAAGTAAAAACCTTCAAGTTGTTACCATTTTTCTACAAAAATACCATTGCAATTCACACTACACCAAAACTTGACATCTATGATTCTGACAAATATGACTAGTGACCATTTCTAGTCATATAGTCATATATGCCATTTTTTGTGCTTAGTCGTATTTTTGTAACCATGGATATGATTACATGATTAAAAGTCTTCATGGATAAGAATAATATGTAACTAAAATTCTTTTTCATGAACACCATATAATTATATAATAATACACAATTTCAAACATTAAAAACAAATAAAAGGGAAAAAAATTAAAAGGTAGACGTATGTACCTAGTAAACATATTATAAAACTTATAGATGATCAAACACATAATTATTACACAAGTAAATAACTAATACTTTATAATTTTTAAAAAATTTTCCTTAGAGTCACTAATTATTTCATGTGAATTTCTAGACACTGGTTAAAACAAATTTTAGGGCATTTTTTATAAAAAAAAGCCAAAAAATGGAAAACAAATTGCTAAAGTTCTTGAAACATAAAACTTTAAAAAAATTTGATGCTTAGAATATAATTAAAATATTTAAATTGAGAATTTTGCACAAAGGTGTACTTAAATGAATATTTTTTGGGGATTTTTTTACATTAAATAATGAAATATATTGTTATTAGTGATATCCAATGAATTTCAAAAGAAATCCACATGCCCCAAAATGGCATTTTTTCATGTTTCCATGTGATGGTAGCAAATAATATAAAATTTGACATAAATTAGTAATTTAACAAAATATTTGGTCATATAACTTGGAATTTATTATATATGGTAAAATTTAATGAATTGAAAAAAATAAAAATAAAAATAAAAATTACTACTCATAATACAATATGATAAAAATTATGAAATTAAAAAATATGTGTATCGATTAATAATTATGAAATTTAAATCATTTTAATACTTTGTATAAAATTTTCAAATGTTGAAAATAATATCATATATTTCAGAAATAACATATTTATTTAAAAATATTTTGTATAATTACAAATAAATATAACACACAGTAATAACTACAACATTTATACCACTTTTATTGATTCATTATATTTTTAAAATGTGGGAAAATATTATATATATATTCATACCCTACTCATAACCCTACCTACCTATCATACTACTTACCCTACTTACCCTAGGTAAGGTAGGTAGGTAGGTAGATAGATAGGACTCATATATATACATACCAAAAAAACCATGTTGATTTTAAATATGTTTATTTACAAGTTTTTTTGTAAAATAAAAATAAAAATCTTCAAGATATCATTCTTATTCAAATGTATGAAATAGTGAATATTCAAATGCCTTTTTAGTCAAATTACATGATATTTTTGTTAAATTTCTTTTGTAGATGTGTAGATCTTGGAAAAATATTTTTAAATGAAATTTATTTCTTTTCATTTTGACAAAGTATGAAAAAGATAATAATGGTAAAAGTTGGGTACTTTTGTATGCAACAAGGGATGATGTGAGATAATGTTGTAAATTTATCCCATATCCTTTGTCAACAAGTTTAACTTTGGAAAAACTATATAAATAGGTGAAAAAATATTGATCTACACACAATATATGCACCAAATATATTCAAAGTGCAAATATTACTTGGGATGAACCAATAAAAAAGGCTTGTCACCAAAAATAAATAGTATCTACCTATTTAGGCCTACTTACCTACCTACCTACCCACCAAATGGCAAGATTATATATATAATATTCAATGGCATTTACGACTAGGACAAAAATACGACTAGTGGATAAACAATGTGTACATATGGACTACATAGTCATGTAGTCATGGTGTAGTCATATTTGCCATGTTTTGGTGTAGTGTCATGTTTTCAACATCAAAGTTGTGCTAACATAATTATCAACCATGTGCAAGCATGTATGCAAAATTCATCAACAAAGCATGTGTATACATCAACTATTCAAGTGTAGAAATGTACTTCAAATTCACCATGGACAAGTACATCAATAGATCAAGCTCTTCTTGCAACTTCACCACACTACTAATTTCACCTTAGACAATTTTGACATACTCCTTTGTAATCTTCCAATATCAAACTAGGTCTTATTCATGTATGGTGATGGAAGCATTAAACAGAAGCAACAAATGATCAAGCTTCTTAATTGATCTAGCTTCACCCATTCAATCACAAAAACCTATCCTATAGATGGAGATCAAATAATATACATGTGTTGGTTTGCCAAATCATCATAAAGTGTCCAATTATGTTCGCATTTGTTAAATAAATTATAATTGGATTCTCGTGAAATCAGCCACTTCAACAACAATTTGTAAGCAAGGGTTAGCTCACTAATTGGGATTTTCTAAACATTTCATTGTTGCCAATGAGATTGATTTTTCAAACTACTAGGTTGCAATTCAAGGTTGTGTAATGAATCTTTGCACTAGTGGCCATCATTTGTATTTTATTCTATTGTCATATATTTATGTTAACATTATGTGCTAGTATAGGGTGATGAATCCACCATGTGATCTATGCCTTTATGATGTTGCACAATTCCATTGTAGTTGAAGCACATTCCCAATAGTTAAGACATTTGTATACTAGTCATAATATAGTGAGAATGATTTGTTTGAGAACGAGAGAATTAGACTTCTCACTTTATGCGCCTCAATTGCTCCACAACTAGTACCAAGGCCCCTTTGCATCAATTCAATTTAAGTTAAATGAATAGTTAAGATGATGGGTTTCATTATTTCAGTGATTATCAACATTTTTCTTTGTGTTAGCAAGATGAATTTGAAGATTTTCCAATTGCTATTCAATGTCGTGCAATGAGTGTGTGGACTAATCATGCCCATGTAAATTTTTAGTTGACTTTATTCTTGTATATCTAAACTGTTTGGGGGTCTATTTTCATTGTTATATTACACTTTGTGTACATAAGCTACACCCCCGCTTCTTTCCAAGCCCCTTTAATTTGCATCAACTCAACTCGGGTGTTCTAAACCATGTGTGGCAATGATTTAACATGTTTTGGTGACTGCACCCATAGTAGTTCTATGTGCCAGAAAGATGGACTAATCAAAATGTTGGGCTATTGTGAACAAGGTTGTGTAATGAGTGTGTGGACTAGTGCCTATCATGATTAATTCTAATTAGGTCTATTGTTGTATATATCTAGGAAAGGGTTGTGTAATGAGTGTGTGGACTAGTGCCTATCATGATTAATTCTAATTAGGTCTATTGTTGTATATATCTAGGAAAGGGTTGTGTTCCAAGGGCTCTAGTTGCATTGCTATATGGGCACTTTGTGTGCATAATCAAAACCCCAACTCTTTCCAAGCCCCTTTGCACCAATCAACTCAATTAGGTCTAATGAACCTTTTGTTGTTGATTTTTGTTGTTCTAGTGATTGTGTAAAATGCATTTGAATATTGTAAGGTTGTTCAAGGTTGTAGTGCAATGAGTGTGTGGCTTATCATGACCTACATTTTACTATGTTATGTATCCATACAATAAATAATGTTGGGTTTTGGTTGCATCCACTTATTGTATGAATGTACACAATGATATATCTATCCTTGCATGGTGTACATGTACATGACTCTAAATGAACCATGCGATATGCACCTTCTTGTTGTTGCATAAATTGTGGATCTTCTACTCTTGGAGACATTCATGTAGCAGCCATCAAACAATGAGAATTCTAGCACATCTTTGTTTGAAATTGTTCATTGGTTCTTTAATGTGAACACACTAGGCCCTCTTTACATTGGTATGCACTGGTTTGGTCATTGTCTTTTGGTAGCATGAATGCAAGTGGAGTGGAATCTATGTGGAATATTTTAGATGTTTCTAAAGATTGGTGGAATATGTTGAATTTATTACAATGACTACAACCCTCTTGACATAAGGATTATGCTATAAGGAGCTGTTGGTAAATGATAAAGTTGAACTTGGTATTTGGATGTTATTATGAGTTGTTAATTTAAAAGTGTATAGCCCATTGATGTATCTTATGACAGTCTTGAATTTGCTCATGCTTCAAATTCATGCTATTGAATATTGGTGGAATGGTAATGCGCAATCTTGATCCTTGTGATGTTGATTAAATGGTGAATTGCATTGCACTTTTGTGGAGGTGCTAAATCCTTGGAAACTAAAACATGCCACTGATTTGATAAGGTGTGGCCAATGCCTAGCTTTTCACATGTATGAATGTTTTCACATAAAGAAACTTGCTTGTACATATGGAAAATTGGAAATGTTGAATCTACTTGGGTTATCATTGTGTAATTTCATTGATTTAGTGTATACAAGTGTTCACCATGGTGGGTGTTACTCACATCTATTATGAAAACTTTTAGAATACAGTCCAAGCTTGGTTAGATGTGAACAATGAGCCAAGCACCAAAGAAATGGTATGTTCAAGGCAATTGGTCTAGCAATGTTCAACGACCAATTGTTGTGGTAGGCCCAGACAATGGGCCTATGCTAGGCCAACAAATTGTTTATCTCTTAGAGTTCCTTAATCATCATGGGGGACTTGTTGAAGAGGTTTTAGCTTGGCAAAAGGCCACACAACATGCACAAAAGAAGGAAACTAGGAGGTTCCATGGGGACCTACAAAAAGAGGTGAAGGAGTCCATTTTGTTTAAGAGACCTTGACAAATGAGGATCCCAACAGATGAGACTGGGGAGATTGTGAGTGGCCAGACATACTGGCAACAAAAGGTGAAAGAAGTGGCATAATGCCACTTGGATGTGTCAATCCATAATTTTAGGACACACTTACTTGCCCAATGGGATGCAATTCATGCCAAATTTGGTCATTTGTTTAGAATTGACCCACCATTGAAACCCAACATAGTAAAGAAGTACATGCAAGAGCATTTAAGCTCTGCAAGACAAAAGTGGAGGAAGTTGTGGAATGTGGGAAGGGATGCAACAAGGCAAGATGATTGTCCCATGGATGCATGGCACAAGTTGGTTTGCTACTGGAAAACTCCCCATGCCGAACACAAGAATGAACATATGCAAAATATTTATGTGATTGTGAGCCAACCTTGGAAATAAAGGCGCATGTCCATCATCCATAGCATGTCACTAGAGGTAGAGAAATATATGTACTACACTTCTAGATTACACCAATGCAATAGGATTTGATTCACCCTATTTAGATGGTGAGGTTAGTTGGAAAAATGTATGTCCATTGAATAACATTGCATTTTATGTGTACATGTGGTGTAGGGTATAGGGAGAGGAGCACCTAATAGTAACCATGGAGACACACCTAAAACCATTCTTACAAGGCCTTCAACAAAGCACCTAGCAATATCGGTGAATGTCCAACCCAAGCTTGACTTAGTATTCCATTCTACAAACATTTTTAAATGCCCCATCCCACTAGGTTCCATTGCATTAAACTTAGTTTCCACTAGTATCAATCCATTATATGGAACAAATTCATCTAAATACCATCCCATTCCACTTTTACATGAGTCTACAAATCCTATTCCACTATATAACATCCACTAATCTCATTCCACTTGATTTCTTCCCAGTGTCCCAATCTACTAGAACCCCATTCCAGTAGATATCGTCCACCATTCCATTAGTGACAACACACTTATCCCATTCCACTAGACCCCATTCCACTATTGATAATACACCTAGTTAGTTCCACTAGATCCCATTCCACTAAATCTTTGAACAACTAGGCCCCATTCCATTAAATCTTCAACTAAGCCCCATTCCACTAGTGACAACTCAATTATCCCATCTCACTAATGCACTTCCATTACACCCATTCCAGTGGTGACAATACATTTAGCCAATTCCACTAGATCCCACTATGGTAGGGACCCATTTTAGTGGTGACAACACACTTAGCTAGTTCCACTAAACCCCATTACACTAGGGACCCATTCCAGTTTAGACAATACACTTAGCCAATTCCACTAGATCCCATTCCACTAAGTCCACCAAACCCCATTCCACTGGTGATAGATCAATTATCCCATTCCATTAGATCCCATCCCACTTAGCTAATTTGTCTACATCCCATTCCACCCATCCAACTCCACTAGTCCCATTCCACCCATCCAACTCCACTAGTCCCAATCCAGTGGTGACAATACACTTAACCAATTCCACTAGATTCCATCCCATTCCATTAGACCCCACTTCCTACCAAAACCTTTCACCTCTCTCTCTTTGTGATGTGTTGTTGCAACCTTTGCCCACTTCTTTATCTTTTTGACACCTTTTTTGTCAAGAAGCTTTTTGACCACCTCCTTCTCCAACTACCTCAAAACTCTTCAACTACATTTCTTGTTTTTGTTCATTTTAACCTCCTTCACATAGCTTGCCTTTGATTGCACTAAAACCTCTCGTGCTTGCACACACTCTCAAACAATAAAGTTAAGGTGAAACTCAAAACACCTTTAAAAACCTTGTATTCTAAGTTTCACCCCTTCTTTTATTCTTTAAGTTTATGTGTGAGTAAAATAAACAATTGGCTAGTTAAACTTGTTTGGAAATATTTATAGGGTATATGGTTCATATACAAATACTCTCTTTTTTCTTTAAGCATTTTTGTTTTCATTTATGTATGTTGTTAAAATCTTAACCACATTCCATACATGATGTTTTCACTTTTTGGCTAATATGTAAAACAAATTGACATTATGAACTTTTGAAGCATAAAACATCTTTGGAAATAAACTCCCAAGAAATTTCAAAACCTTATGCGAGCTAGGAATGGAATCACATTCCATTTTGGGGTTTTATAACTTTAATTGGATATCAACAAATGTATAGATGTAAATTTTCCATTAAATTGGTTTCATTTTAGTTTATTAATGCATTCCCTAGATACTTCCTTAGATACTTTGTTATTAGATTTCATCAAATGTGACCACATTCCACATCTTGACATTGTTCCACAGAGTCATCTTGAAACCAACCCATATTGATTCCACGGTGTTCCTTTTGTGGATGTGGCATGTGCCTAGTCTTCTAAGGAGATGTTGTTGAACATAGGGTTGCCTAAAAGCAAGGAGACAAAACATTAGGGTGCATATGTAAAGCCCCAAGAATGGGGCATAGATTGATATGTTGATTGAAGCTGTAATTGGAGACTGAAATCAAAGAGAAACTTGCCCAGGATTGGAGAAGACTGTCTGTCAGAAATACCCATTCCACAAACACATTTCTAAGAGAGATGGTGTTGCTTTACCTCTTGACTTGCACAAGCTGCAGTTCCCAACCTGAAAGAAGTGGTTGGTTCATAGTTTTGCCTGCACAACTCCCTGAGACAAAATGCTCAATTTTACTCCAAGGTCAAGCTCTTTTTTAGCTCTAATCCTGATTGAAAATTGTACCTTTTTCAAACTGGGAAAAAGTACACTTCTTGCTTCACAGTTTCCTCATGACACAAAAGTTCATGAAACCCAGGAATGAGACATAACAGTCATCTTGGGGAATAACAGCAAAATAAGTGTGTCAAGAAATTGGATCAATACAACAATAAATCCAAAGAAATGGTTTTTTTGTGCAGAAAGAATGGTGTTTTTTTCATCAGAAAAAAATTGATACAAAATGTGCTGGATAATCAGATCTGATATTGCTCAACTCTCGTTCTCTTGTTTCCAGGCTCCAAAAGAATGGGTGAGATTGTAGAATGGGTTCCGCACAGACAAACTAATTTGCAGGCTTCTCACAACTTTTTTTTGTCTGTCATTGTTTTCTTTTATTGTTTTGCAGAAGCTACTTAGGGAGCTATTTGACTATCAAATAGTGCACAGCAAACAGTACACTGCGGAGTGAGAAAAGGGCATCTAAAATCAACCAAAATCAGGCTTGGGTTTGCTTGGGTTTGTGAAATACCAAAAGACTTTGGGTACTTGAGAAATGATATCTGTGATTTGCCTGTTGAGGAGGCACAGAGAGAGACACCTGCACCTGAAACACTCTTTTGTCATCTTAGTGGGTTTAGATAACTTAAAATCTCATTTATTTATTTTGGACTCTTGTTTGTGATGGAGATTGGAATGTGTATTCGATGACCCAAGTCCCCAGTAAACAAAACCTGTCCAAAAGACGATATTGTTGAAGCCCCAGTAGCTCGCAAAGTGAATGTGATCCGTTGAGACTGTGGTCGACCACTGCCACCAACAGTGAAGTTCAATGGAGCAATGGTGACTGCAACATCTGCTGGATTCGTCCAAGTAATCGTGTATGTCTCAATGTTATTTGCAATGTTGGTGACCCTTCTGCAGACCACCTCTGTACCATTCAGGTACACAAGTGTGATGGATGGAGTGTTGAGATCCATGGATCTTACAGCAGCAGTGGGGCACACACCACCTGTTGATGCATACACTTGCCGAGGGCTCACTCCCTCTGCAGCACAGAGGAATGTGACATAATCGTCCTCTCCTGTCCCCAGATAATATTTACAGAAGCAATCCAATTAGAAAACAACACAAATCTCACTAAACATGCACTCAAATATGAGACACACAACAAGCAACAAATAAGCTACTGACCTGCATCAAAGATAATACCCGGGTTGAGAGCAGCATTTATGTTGAGTGCTCCACCACCCATGTCAAAAGGTGTGGCAGCTTGCAATAAAGGGGCAGAGCCTCCAGAGATCTCCTGAGCTTGAAGGGGGAAACCCCGTGAATCATTCACATCTGCAGTTGTTGTCATAGCTGACGCAAGTGCTGCTGGGCTCCAAAGAGGATACTTTTCTTTCAGCAATGCTGCAAGACCTGCTGCATGGGGTGTTGCCATACTGGTCCCTGATATCATTGCCCATCTCTGGCCTGCAATTCCCCTCTCATTTCAGTTATATCAAATCAGTAGTGTGCTCCTCAAAATATATGAGCAAAACATACTCTCCTGTCACTGTAGCTTTCTTAGGAGAGCTTGTACAGCAGTGAGAAGGTGCAATAATAAATATCATGTGCATGATAGGTTTTGCAGTGGAGCTCACCCATGTAATTAGGATTGTCAATTCCAATAGGGGTCCATGCACCCCATATGAGGTATCCAGGTGCCAAGACATTTGGCTTTAAGACATCTGCCTGGTTGAAGTTGAAGTCCTTGACATCAGGTCCCCTTGAAGAAAACAGAGCCACTTGCTGGCCTTGACCAGAGTAATTGGCAATCTGCCCACCCCCTATTTTAGCTTGAGCTCCAAAATGAATAGGTGTGCCAGCTGCATCCTTGGTCGTAAGTGTGGTGTAGTAGTCGAGCAAAATCTGTGAGACCCACAGTATGACCATCAAAATCCTAACACATCTCCTGTGACCCAATCATCTATGTGATATCAGTGCAAGCAAATTGATGGCAGGGGACTCCCAGAGGAAAAAGAAGGTCACGAGGGTCAGGAGATGACTTTGCAGGTTTAGGATGCAAGCAAGAGTCAGCAGCTCAGGGGGACTAGAGGATTTGCCTCTGAGTTCATTGCATCTATGATGACAATGCCTGGGATCGTCAGAGGAATGGGATCAAACTTGCTCCCTGCAACATCAGACTCCACCACCATGACAAGACCAGCTGCTCCTAAAGCTTCGAGTGTAGTCACAACTTGTTGCATTGATGCCCCTCCAAAGATAAAGTTGAAGGAGAAGGTGCAGATCATAAGCTTCCCTTGCACCAAAAGTTTGTTGAAGAGTGAAGGCAGTTGGCAGTCACTTGGAGAATAGAGAGGGTTGCCTGCACCTTGCACCGCATCTTGTGCTAATATCATGTCATAAAGAAGTGGTCCTTTTGTTGGAGCTGTTACGTAATATACAAGAAATGGGTGATTAGATTTTTTTTGTATGTATCTTGTCAATGCCCAACATATCCTGAAAACCTGACTATGATTCTCTCTCTTGTCCCCTAGTTATCTGAACAAAGTACTACTTCAAATGAGAACCCTTCCATGGTAAGTAAGTAAGAGTTGCATTCTTCTTACGTGCCAACAAGGTCCCAGGAAGAACAGTTCTGTTGCCGAGGGTTATCGTATTTGGGTATGATCTGTCATCAACCCCTGCACCGACCGAGATTATCCAAGGACTGAAAGATGTGACAGTCTGTTCATAAGGACCCCCATTCCCAGCAGCCTGGACGACCACAATGTTTGCCTTGACTGCATTGAGAAGTGCCACATCCAAAACATTGAAAAAGGTGCTGATTGAACCACCAGGTGGGCTATTGGGTCCCAGTGAGAGACTCAGTATGTTAACTCCATCAGCAACAGCCTGCACTTACCCAAGAAAAAAACACCTTGGGGCAAAACTATTATATAATTCAACAAAGCCTGGATCAAGCAATCCTCTCTAGATTCGGCAGATGTACGTGCAACTCTAAAGGGCCTCATTGCAAAAGCTTGAGAAAAAACCTGATCACATGCGGCAACAACATCTGGTATAAAACCCCCAATCAAGCGGTACAGTGCTTTGTACACAGCAATCCTGTAGATTTGCAAACACAGGAAAAAAAACCACTTTTCAGGATTGCAGTAAGTTGAGGTTGTTGCACTTATGCTCTAAACCAGAAATATCTGAAGCACGCCAGGTAAGTTGCAAAGGAGTAAAGAGGGAGGAGGTTTACCGAGCCCTAGGTGCCATACCACTGGCATTCCCATAGAATACACCATCCACTATCACAGGAACTCCATGGTTTCCAGCTGCTGTGGAAGCTGTATGACTGCCAACAAGCACAATGAGAGATCATCAGGCTATTTGCAAGGAGACATAGCTATGAGAGAAATGTGGTAATCACATGTGATCATATGCTGAGATATCCACTGTCGTATTGGTGACCATAATTCCAGGATCATAGGATCATATCTAACAAGATGTGCTGTAATGTGGCCATTAGGCTAAGAAACAGCTGCAGATGTTGTGAATCCTTCAAAATCACATAGCAGGGGCTCCAAGTGCTTTCTGATCCTTAAATATGCATGCACATTCCTCAAAAGAAAGGACAGTTTTGACTCCAAACTCCAAAACATGCTAAGAAAATTTTCTTTCCAGTTCTTGGGTACACTTGCATCCTCAAGAAAGAGCATCTGAGGGGGGAGAAGGGGCTGGCCAACCTTCCATGGCCATCTCCATCCAAGGGAGAGGCAAAATAAAGGGAGGCATTGAAGACACCATCTTTTGATGCAGCTGCAGCAAAATGTTGGGCTCCAATGATTTTCCCATTGCAGGAACCTCGAGGAAACTCAGGAGCAACTTCACATTTGCCAGTATATGATCTCAGAGGTTCGTATGGTTTTTGTCCCTGGACAGAAAAGCTCGGATGTGTAGGGTCGATTCCAGTGTCCACTAAGCCTATCACAATGCCCTCGCCTGCTCCAAGATATCCGCCTTCCTGAGCCCATATGCCTTTGGGTAATCCAAGATAATATGGTGTGTGCACTGTTGCCTTTTGAACTTTGTAGCTCTTCTCGATTTGCACTACACCAGGAGCCTTCCCAAGGAGCTCTGCCTTGAGGTTTTTCCATCACAAACCCACAGAAAGAACACCCCCACACCCGATCATACACACACACAAAATGTAAGTGGGTTTGCTTGCCCCAGAAAACCACAAAAGACAACACTATTGCTCAATACCATGTTCTCTGTTTTATTATTGCTGTGAAAACCTTTTCCAACACCAGAAGAAAATGTGTGAAGAAAAAGAAAAAAAAAAGGAGCAGAAAATGAATGAAAGAGAGTATAGTTGAGGCATACTATACTTACTTCTTCAGCAGTGAGCTCCACAGCAAAACCATTCACAATGTGATGATAACTGTAAAGCTTGGTATATGGTCGTCGGTTCTTGAAGAAACTGTTGAGAAGTTCATCTTGCTTCATCACCAGGTATGACCTATACTGATGCACAAAATCCGTGGCATTCACCCTAGTACAAAAGCAAATGCTGCAACTCAGCTACAGACAGCACAAGACCTTCCTTCCACACAGAAACAACCACCCCCACCCCCTCAAACCCCCCAAAAAGAACCAAAAGAAAAAAAAGAACCCATTGAAAACACAGGCAGCATTCACGAGTGTATGAAGAAGAAGAAGAAGAAGAGATGTGAGAAGACAAACCCACCAGCTCCTCTTTCTCAAGCTAAAATTTAGGTCTTTTGGGAAAAACCCATAGAGCTTATTGGAATTCAAGAGAGCAGGAGGCAAAGATGATGATGCTCATTTTCTCCAGCTGAAGTGGAGACTCAAACATAGCCATGATGACACAAGACACATCCACTAAAAAAATGTTCCTCCATTGAATTGGCATTCCTTGTTGAGCTCATCATCATCATCAAAAATCCCACCCAAAATCACACACACACCCAGGAAAAAAAAAAAAGGAGATACATACATGAGCTACCTTTATCACATTTGTGTTTTCTGCCTTGGGAACAGATACCATGTCTCCAATGCCATAACATTACCTGCTGCGATGGGGGAGAAATTCCCATCTCTGTGTAAACAATTGAGCTGTCTCAGCAAGACCTGGAACACCACCCTTGTAAGCAACTACAGGTTGACCTTCCAACAGCACCATATAAACTTCAGTTGCTGCTGGCGGCGTCTTCCCTGCTGCTCCTTGTCCTCCTCCTCCTCCTCCTCCACTCTTGCTCTCCACGTCTTCTTGTACTGCTGCTCCTCCATGCACCACTACTGCCCATGCAACCACCACGGCACCCAAAAAAACCACCAGAAAAAAAATACCCCACAATAGCTGCATTTTCCATATCCGTGTTCCTTCTCCCCCAACGCGTCTCATCTCACCATCCATTGATATATCGCTCCAAGTCACCAATGTTCTCACGAGACTACTGTCAAGACTCAGCTGCCAAACCCACAAAACCCCCCCCTCCTCACTTCTTCTTCTTCTTCCTCCTCCTCCTCCTCCTCCTCCTCCTCCTCCTCCTCCTCCTGCTGCTGCTGCTGCTGCTGCAGCTGGTGCTGCTGCGACCTCGATCAAGGTACCACTACCACTACTGCTACGGCTACTGCTATAACTACTATTGCTATTGCTACTGCTACCACCAGCACCAGCACCAGCACCTAATGGTCTTCATCCCCTCTCTTCTGCAACAAGAAAGAGTTTGAAAGCGCGCGCGCGCGAGAGAGAGAGGGGGGGATGGAGAGAGAGAGAGAGAGAGAGAAAGAGAGAGAGGGAGAGAGTGGCGAGAGCAGAGCACAGAAGAAGAAGAAGAAGAAGAGTTTGCAAAGAAAGAGAATCAAGTGCGTAAACTGCAACACACTGGGCTTTACTACTGTCGCCTTTGGCTGCTGGGCTGGGCTTGGCTGGGCTGGCTACTCTGGCTCCTGGCTACTGGCCAAATTACTGTCGCCGACCAGTAGCCTTTTAAATTGTTTTGGCTACATCCTTTATCAATAGTAGCCAAAAAAGTTGTATTTTAAAAACTAAAGGTGGTAAAATTAAATTCTTTTTGAGATTTTCAATAGCCATAATTCGACCAAAATTTAATAACATTTTTTTCGCCAGGAATTTTTCTATACATGGTTTCAACTACGGTAGCCAAACATTTATAGAACGATATTCTTTGGCTATATTGTAAATAAATAAAAGTTGTAAAATCAAAGGCTTTTTTAAGATTTGACCAAAATTTAATAAAAATCGCCAGAAATTTCTATAAAGGGGATCAAGTAGTGTAGGCAAAAAATTATAGAAGGTTTTTTTTGGCTATGGTAAAAAATGAAGGTGGTAAAATCAAATGCATTTTGAGATTTTCAATAGCCATAACTGGACCAAATTTGAATAAAAATCGCCAGGAATTTCTATACATGAATCAAGTAGGATAGCCAAAAAGTATAGAAGGATTTTTTTTTACTACATTGAAAAAATAAAAGTGGTAAAATCAAATGCTTTTTGAGATTTTCAATAGCCATAACTCGACCAAATTTGAATAAAAATCGCCATGAATTTCTATAAATGGATTAAGTAGGATAGCCAAAAAGTACAGAAGGAAGTTTTTGGGCTATGTTGAAAAAATAAAAGTGGTAAAATCAAATGCATTTTGAGATTTTCAATAGCCATAATTCGACCAAATTTTAATAAAAATCGCCATGACTTTCTTTACATGGATCAAGTAGGGTAGCCAAAAATTGTAGAAGGATGTCTTAAGAACATTTCATGTTCATATTTCGCTTGTGGCGAATGATAGTTGGCTAAATCTTTGGATAGATCATTGCCATTTTGGCTACATCACATAATTGACCCAAAAAACAAACACTGCGAGACAAAATTTAAGCCCCAACAACACCCCACCCCCCCCCCAACACAAAATTCTAGACATTTATAGGCAGTTCAGTAATTATTTTTCAACAAATTTTGTTGCTCTTTTGACAGAAAAAAATAATTTTTTTTGAATAAAAACAAATATTAGTGTAAATAAGACTAATTTTTATGGAAAATTTTGCCATTTTTTAATTACAATTTTTTTTTTAAATCCTATATATATAGCTACCTTACTCTTTCATCTCTTTACTTTTGATTATTTTCTTTATCTCATTCTTTCGGGTCAATTTTATGAAAGAATTAGGTGGCAACCCATTATATAAGTAATTACTAATTATGTATTAAAAAGGAGGATTACACTATTTGGTACTTGGTTTAAAGGTTTTAATTTTTCTCTTCTTTTCCCCTTCTTTGGGATCCACTACCAGAGTAAGTAAGTCTAGTTTACTCATTCATTTGAAGGAAAGGCTTAATTTAACAACTATAATATTTGTTATCCAAATCTCGATGTATTTATAAACCTGCATTTGGGTTTGAAACAAGCAAAATAAAAAAAAATAGATGACTTGAAATTGAACCACTGAACATCAAAGAAAGGCTAGAAAACTACATTTGATCATCTTAAGTTTGAAAGTGGTTTATTGAAAGTCCTAAGAAAAACTAAGATTCTAAGAAAATTAAAAACTTAGTGCAAAATTTTTAAAAAAAGTTTTGTCATCCTCTTTGGTGAGAAATTGTTATTTTAGACTATTGAGAGTAATTTTAAATTTGAAAATTGAACATACTTGCACTACGGTCATTATATTTTACAACATAAAGATAGTCTGAAGCGGCATTGAAGAAATAATACTTTGACACATTCGCACAATTTTTGCATGTGAAATTTTTTGCCCTAATTCACCAGAGTTCCCAAATTTTAATTAATTTCACTTAACCAGATTTCTACAACAAGTTCCGACATGTTACCAAAATAATATAAAATATATTCTTAAAGTTTTCTACTTTCACATCCGGTTTCTACCAAAATTTCACTAAATTTCCTTGTGGACGGACACATTAGGTGCATCCAGAAACACCTCTTCCTAATTTTAATTATCCGTACCACACAGTGTCCACATTATGCCAAGCGGGTTAAGGGGGGGGGGAGGGGGAGGCCATAAGTTTGGGTTTGTTGTTTTTTCTTTTTTGTTTGAAAAGGACAAAGAATAAAACAGCATGAAATAGTATTTTATTCAATCAAATCATGACATACGAAAAATCTTGAAGAGGATTTCCGTTTGTGAAACAAAATCTTGCGTAAAGGAAATCCTTCCCCCAAACTTCCAAGAAAAATTTCCAATTCACCACGTACCACATTCTGACCAGTGTTTTTGGCCGGTTCCGGGTTCCCAGCTGGGTCCAGATCCAGGTCTAAGAACCGAACCCAACGAGTCTACATGGGTGGGTCTTAGGGTTTTTTTATAGGGTTTGGGCCATTAGGTTAGTTAAGGCTAAGGTCCTAAGTTTAGAGAAGATTTAAGATGTTTAGTTCTAAAGGCTGAGGTCTGAGTTCTAGAGTTCTAGGTTCTAGGGTCCAAGCTGGTAGCTGTAACCATGTCCGCACATGTGTGTGTGTATGTGTGTATGAAGGCATCTCCACCAACACTAGTTCCAGCATATTTTCACATGATAATTATTTCATTATCATGTGAAGTGACTTCAAAATCTTGGGGAAAAAAAAAAAATTTCATTTTGTTTTATACATAGGACCACTATTATAAATAACATGATCTACAAAATTAATTTTTACATGCAACTAACCATAGGTAAAGTGAATTATTTTCTTAATTTTAAACATCTAATTGGAGCTTTAAAATGCATAACCCAGGAAAGGGCCTTTTTTTCGGTTCAATTTGTGATCTAGCCACATTGTAGTGCCTAGTTTAGATTGGAAATTCACTAATCAATTCATGTTTGGAATAAGGTGCATATTGTCTGAGTAAGGTGGCCTCTTGTTTTTGAAGAGACATTGTTAATACCTATAATATCCACTCCATACATGTACACTAGGAAATTTCTCAAAGTGCTTTATGATAATTATTTATCCATGTTGGATTATGAACATGGAACATGGCAAAGTTGGGCCAATATAGGTACTATCAACCAAACATAAAAAGAAATTTAACTTGGAACATTTTTTTTGGTGGCAAAATTCCATTGTTTTGCTGCCTAATTATTTGCAGGAAAACCTTCAAAAAACTTCTATTTCAGTACAAAATGTGTTTATTAAGCAAAAAGTTGGCCATGTTCTGTGAAATTAAACAACAAAAAGAAAAAACACAAATTTATGCATATGGGAATTTTTATTTTTATTTTTAAAAAAAATTGTCAAGTTTCCTAGGTTTTATGGTATTTCTTCACTTTCTTTAAATAGTGGCATAGCCTTAATATTATATCTATATGATTCTATTTTTCACCAACTTTTGGTATCACACCTTCCCCCTTTCAAATAGGTTAGAATTATGGAAACATTTGTATGTTGAAAAGAAATTGGGTGGCCATTGGCCAATCATCCGACCCAAATCCAGCGCACTCATTTTGAAGAGTTGAAATGTGAATTTAGTACTCAAATATGTAGAGAGCGGTGTTTTTCATTATTCCAATTTTGTGATGTCACTGAAATGAGGTCATCTGTAAAACAATGTAGCTAAATTTGGTGATTAAAACGTATGAAAGTAAAAAAATAAAATCAAGCACCATTTTATATGTTTGGCTACTTATTGGAACTTGGTATAAAATCTGACAACCTTTAATTATTTTTTTAAAATATCAACTCAAAAAAAAACCCTTAAATCAATTTTTTTTCCCATTTTGCAAAAAAATCTGCATTTGGCAAACATTCACCCAAAAAAAAGTCTTCCATGGACCTAAAGTATCTGCATTTTTGAAGTCGAAATCAAATTTTCTTTAAGTTCACTTAATTTGAATATTGTTCTTCATCCAATTTTGGGCATTCTTGCAATAAGAGTTGGGCATTCTCGCAATAACTTAAGTGCCCCTCAACTTCTCCTTAGGGTAGTGCTTATTTCAAGAACACCATAACGTCAACCATTACATTACACATTCACCTCCTCTTTAGTGATGGGTAAAGTCCACAAGTGCAGGGACATTCCCAAAATGAGGGGCTGGATTCGGCTAACACCTTGTCCTCCACCTCTTATTTTGGGCATTAATTTGGGAATGCCCACCATCCTAAGGCTCTGACTCAATGCACACAAAATATTCAAACTTGAAATAAAGAGGTAACTTTTACACCGTTGCCAAACTCAAGGACAAGAGGAGGGCTGGGTTGGTTTTGAGCTTGGTTATTTTGTCAACAATATGGGCATGTGCTCCACCTCGATTTCCCCTCCCAAAAACAAGATTTCATTGGGACAAAGCTCCCAAGAAGAAACATTGCAATGTTGGGTGGGTATCAACCTTTGGACATACCAATTAGTATGGGCATCAATGTTTGTTCTAACAATTCATATCAGTCTGGCACCGATATTGGATACTCTTTTTAAATTCCATACCAGTCTAGTCCTAGTATTAGGCTCCAAAGCTGAAATTGGCTGGTATGCGATAGGCATGGACCCACCTGGTGTCAAGACCAACATTGCCTTGGTATTAAACCGATCTTAGAGTTTTCCTTGAAGTCATCCCGTCCTCACCCTGTCTTTGGGCCTCTTTCCACCCCCCTATCCCCCCTTTGAGGGGGGTTCGCAATGTAAGGAAATTTTATTAAATCTGGGTATGAAATGCTGAAAACCAGCATTTAGTGCGCAAAGTTGGAGGTAATTATAGTAGTTGTACAAGTAGGAGCAGTGAAAATACATGTAGCAGCAGTATCAAGTCCATATCAAGCAAGTATTGGTATGAGGTTGGTATTTGCCTCAGGTTGTACCCCTCTGGTTAGTTCTTTGATACCAGGACCAGCATTAATCTACATATCAGGGTTCGAACCTGATACCCACCCAACACCAGCTTCAACTTTCAACTTGCTGGGCATGCATGCGAGCTAGGAATAGCAATTACACGATGAGCCAAAGTCATCCGCTTTTGGATCAACAACACCATAGCCAACTCCAACTCTCGACTTCCAAATACAAAACTAAAATTCTGACATAGGTAAGCAATAGGTACCCACGTTCATGGAGTGGGGGGGTATTAGTGTAGGAGAAATTTATGTCAGGAGGAGGTGAAGGGGGGCTACATGTGGGTGGTGGAGTCATGGTGGTGGTGGTGGTGGTGGTGGTGTCATTGTCCGGATATATAGAGGTTGCCAGTCCTGGCCAGGTCTATCCCGTATCAAAGTTTTTTTTTTTTTTTTTCTTTGGTCAGGAGACAGGGCCAGTTTTCTCAGATTCTGGCATTTGGGCTGACAACTCTCTTTTTTTTTTCTCTCTCTCTCTCTCTCTTAGCTGTCTATGGGGCATCCAATTCATCCAACTAGCCAATGGTGTGCTTGGTATTGATCATTTTGGGGGGAGGAGCGTGTGGCACCAACACCTAGAAGAGACGTAGTACATAAACAAAATCCAAAAAAAAAAAAAAAAAAAAAAATAATATTGATATATATTAAGGGAGAGATATTGAGAGTTTTGGGGGAAATATATTGGTGTAAGA
>Ga0116227_10002285_pt1 | contig 43616 bp, 27 predicted proteins | sample S1TSphgellanicum_FD_89693 | JGI IMG/M metagenome (GOLD analysis project Ga0116227, IMG submission 89693) | Host-associated microbial communities from peat moss isolated from Minnesota, USA - S1T2_Fb - Sphagnum magellanicum MG | ecosystem: Host-associated > Plants > Peat moss > Unclassified... | reverse complement strand
TTTGGGTGGAGGGAGAGTTTTGGGGGGGGAAGGAGGGGAGTGTTCCAATCAGTGATTTTTTGGGGGAAAAAATTCAGCATTTTGCTATTTTTTAAAAAAAAGGTCCCAAGCAACATGATCAAGAAATATTTTTGGAAATTTTCCAAAAAAATCGCCATATTTCAAGGAAGAAAGTTATGTACTCGCCAAGACTTTTTGGGAGAGTTGGGGCGGATTTTTAGCTTTCTTATTTTGAAATGGCGCCATATTTAGATAATAGGGTTGAGTGGTTTTCATGAACATGTAATGTAATAGGATTCTTAGATTTTCTACTTCTTTGTTTGTGTTGTAGCCAAATTTGGCTAAATCCTCTTGTGGCTAAACACTGGGTGTCCAATGCTAGGTAGCACCAAGTTTTTCAACCCCACTCACACAAAACCTGAATTTCTTACATGAAAATCCATTCATTTGATTATGTGTGTGTATATATATATATAGAAATAAAATTTAAAAAAATTTGCTTTCAATTTTCTCATGTAACATCATTAACGACCATCCCAAAAAGGATTTGCCATTAATTGGCAACATGTTTATAAAAAAACTATTCAAAACCATAGGAAACTAGCAAAATGATTATCGCAAAATTAAAACTTGTGTCCAAATGTGGCAATTGTTTTTGACAATAAAATAAAATAGAATCTTGATAATTTGATGATTTTTCAAAAAGGGAATTTGCAACAAAATATTTATTTTTATTTTTTGAGGTCATAAAAATTGCCAAAAAAATTTACCACCAAAACAAACTACTAGGTGAGCCTCGATGCAATATATACATTCATATTATTGTATTCATAGTAGTTGTAGTAGTGGGGTGAGGCTAGGCCGGGCCATATGTACTTAAAATTTTGTTGCATTGTAGTGTGATGAGGACGGGGGCCATAGGTACTTTACATAAATTATGTTGCATTTGTATTGTGTTGGGGCCGTTCATACTTCAATAAATTGTTGCATTGTCATGTTATTGTTTTGGGTTCATACATACTTTCGTACACCAAAAGATCGAAAAGAAGAAGAAAAGGGAGACATGCAATTGGCCACCAACTAAGTTTAAGTGGCCGACTCTTCACTTTGTAAGGCCTAGCTCGAGGTGCCCTTGTGCTATAGAGATATGGTCACTTACTTAATTGCTATAACAAATGCACATTGCAACCAAGGGTTTTTTTTTAAACCAATTTTGTGATATTGAAAATTAGGCGAATTTTTCCCCCAAAAAGGAAAACTAATTGAACTTACACTAGGTTTTTATTTATTTATTTTTTAAATCAAAATTTCCCCAATTGTTTTGTTGAAAAAATGACAAAATATGTCAAGAAAATAAACATCAGTTAGGACATAGGTGCCCAAACATGTCCAAAGATTGACCCTAGGTGGGATAGAGAGGTTAATTGATGAACACTTCAAAGGCAACCATAGTCGCAAAGCTCACTAAGCCACAAGTCTATTTGTACAAAGACTTAAGGTTAGTTCACACCTAGGGTTAATGTACCTTAGGGTTAAATTGTATAAAAGTGATAGGACTTTATTCCACCCATGTTCACACTTCACATCTACTCGTAATTACTAATGATCAATAGTTATCCATTACTTTTGTTCACATGTATGTAAGGATTAGGTTCAATTTTGTAATATTGAGAATTTGGTAAAATTTTCTCATATGATAGGAAAATTAATCAAATTTGCACTTTAAAAACACAACTTTCTAAAAAGAAATTTCAGGTTTTTTTTCCAAAAAATGACAAATTTAGTTGAAGAAAAAAAAAATCATTGATAGAGGGGTATATGGTAATTGAACAAATTACTAATAAACTATTGTTGTTCACAATAATAGCTATGATCCTTATTCAAGGAGATTGATGATGATAATGAAGTTGAAGTAAATTTTTGCTGCAAACCTCTAATGAGAATCACTCTAGTCTTCAAATGATAAATTACCTTTGTTCATAGGTGCTAATAATAGGGGCAACTTGTGAATCTATATATGAAACAAGGTTATTTGATTTTGTTTGTTTGTTGCAATGTTAAGATTTCTAAAATTATGGAGTCTCTTGACATGCTCTTTGATATTATTGGAAAGCCCTTGATGAGGAAGGGTGCATTGAGTTGGTTTTATAATGTGTCGACATACAATCAAAAAGTTTTTGAATATTGAATTTTTAAAGTAAAATTTTAATTAAATAAAAGCTAAAATTTTAGTGGAATTTGGGTGTGTTCTTGGTAATGTTGGAAAGCTCTTAGTTATTAAGATTCAGTGAAAGTGAGTTGCAAAATTTTAGATCTAATGTGAAGGATAGTAGTAAGCTTTGAATAATTTTTGTCATTGAAAATTTAATCCAATAAAAAAAAATTCGAAAAAAAATTTAGTTGGGTAACCAATTCACATTTGAGCCAATGACATGTGTTAAACTAGTTTGAATTTATTTTATCACCTTGTAATTATCATGCTAAATATCTCCTAGTGATAATAGGTGAAGTTTTAATATGCCACATCAAAAATTACTTCATTTCAGCTATTTATCAATGAATGCAAGTATACGTGAATAGAAATATGTTACCATAATGTTACAAACATGTTATTCCAAAGTGCGAAAATATAAGTTATGCAATGCCAAAACATGGTTTTCAAACCTTGTTGTCACCCCCGGCCCCCCCAATTGTACATGGAGTCCTTTAGTCACTTCAAGTTGTGGGTAACATTAAAGTTGCAATGTCAATTACAGTGCTTGCGTAGAAAACTAGACAATCTAACATGGCCTCATAGTCATGGGAATCCACCTTTCAAAACAATAATGTCCATGTGTTAGATTTGATTTGGCCATAAAAGCAATTATGATTTTTTAAAAATACTAAATAATAGTGGGCTGAATAACTAAACATGAGTCTCCCATGATATTTGTTATTGTCAATTTTGTGTCAATTTTATATTTAATCCACATACATTTTTCATTCATGAAAAAAATTCATTAAATTTAAGACAAAATTTTCTCTTCTCTTTTGCCAAATCAAAAATCTGAACCTACTTGGAATGAGCTTCACTATGACAAATGTGCAAACAAGCAATAACATTATCAATGAAAGAGGGTTTGGAGCAATAATTGTTCAAAGAAAGTAAAAGCAAATTTTTCATCACCATGAATTGATCATTGAACATGATGGGTGTGAGTGATAAGATATGTACAAGAAAACTAGGAGAGTAGTTAAAAGCACAAGAGTAAAAACTACAAAGCATGAATGCTCTTTGCAAAGGCCGTAAAATCACATTAACACAATGCAACTTATTGGGCAATTTGGGTTTCAAGCAACAAAATTCAAAGTCAATTTCATAGGAATGATGTGTAAGGAAGGTGTAATGACCCATTACTCAAAGGTGCATGATGGCAATGGCAATGGGAATATTGTGTTCCAACAACTTGCAACACCTAATTGCCATCACTAGAAGGTAGTTTTTGTTTTCTCTTTAAGGTATTGTGTTCACATGGGCATTAAATGTCCCACCTCTTTAATGACTTCCCCACCACCATGGAGCCATCAAATGTGGTGAAGCAAAGTGTTATTAGGATCCTTGGCTACACCCCTTCCTTGTGACCTTCTTTAGTACATGTGTTGATTATACCTCCAATAATTTCTCCTTTACCAATGCACATGAATGTGTATATTGTCTCTTTAAAGTTTGCCCTTTTGTCATGGAAATGAAAAGTCATGAACCTAACCTTGGACACACAAACAAACATTCCTTCCCCATGATGAATGAGTCTTGAAATCACACAAAAACTTAGGCTCAACCACACAAGACCTTGACATTAAGAAACTAAAAGAAATGCAAGTTCAAGAAGGAAATTCACATAGGCTTTGTGACAAATGTATGAAACTCGTTATGAGTCCATGGCGAGAAAATTCTTTAAAACACCACAAAAAGAAATGTAATCCCTTTGATGAATCCCATAATTACTCCAAAGTTATAGAGACAATAGCACAATTTGGAAATGCAAATATTTGGTTGCTCAACACATTTCTTATACCATGGGAAAGGTTTTGACCCATAATGGCTGGATATTGAAAAATAATCCAGGTATCTGGCCAAGTTTAAGGTCAAGGTATTGAGAAGTTGAGGAGGTTATTCTTTGTATATTTTATGAAGGGGATTTTTTAATGTAACCTACCCTAGAGACTTGTGTTTAATGTAAATATGTTATTTATCAAAATTAATGTCTCTTCAATTGGTTGCAATCACTTGAGTTGGGACTTTGAATTTTGGACATTGCCTTTGATAATAGGTTAATACCCTAGTACCTTGGACAATTTTACATTGATTATATTATTCTCAGAATTGTTCAAATTTCCAAAAATTATTTCTTCCAAATCAAAAAATATTTTGAAAGATAATAATGAATATTTATGAATATTCCATTTGTTGAAATGAAAATTTCAATATTAATTAATTATTTGATGGACATGTGTTGGAATGGCCAAGGTACTACGGTATCTACTTTTGTCAACTGTATCTACGTATGAAGCAAGGTAGTTTGTTTTGTTTGTCACAAGAGATCTCCAAAATCACAGGGTTTCATGCCACACTCTTGTTATGTTTAGGAAGCTCTCAATGAGGAAGGATGCACGACTTGGTTCAAGACTCTTTGGAGCTATGGTGTGGAAGCTATTGATAATTGAAGCATTTTTTTCAAGGAAAATTAAATAAAATTGAAACTGAAGTGTATTGGAATTTGGGGGCATTCTTGGTGTTGTTGGAAAGCCCTCAGCAAGTCAGATTTAATAGAGTTTATTTCACAATTTTCAGAGCTAAGGTGTGAAAGATATTGATTTTTGAGTGGATTTGGTTGCTGGAAATTCAAACAAATTGCAAAAATTGGGTTTAGAAGGAAAAATCAGTTCAGTCGTCAATGTGTTCACATTGCCGAATTTAGACATTTTCAATTCTGAAAATGTGAAAAATAAAGAATGTGTTCACACTTGGGCCAACAACACAAGCCACATTAGTTGTTATAATGGGAAGAGCATGTCACCAAGCCCCTAAACAATTACCACGGGACAATTTTTTTAAATAGATTTATAAATCAAATATGGACACAAAACTAGCAATCATTGCCTCACAAAAATTTACTTAAACCTTAAAACCTACATTGACATCATATTTAGCAATTCTCAATTAGGTTTTATAAAAAATTGACCCTTTTGCATAATGGGTGGGGATAAGGTGGTTCACAAGCAAAATATTCCAAATTTTGACCCTTATGCATATTAGGCAAGTATAACCAAAATAAATACATGAAAAAATTGATAATCACAAGTATTTTTTAGATATAGAAATTGATACCAAGCAAATCCATTAATTTTTCAAATTTTTGATTATTTGATACCCTATTTGACATAGATATATTATAACAATAATTATTATTATTATTTTCACAAGGACCTTGCGAAATCAAGTATTTAGAAAAAAAAACTTTCACACCTTTGTCAAGATTCATGTTGGCTGAGTCTTTTTTTTGCTAAAGGAATTGTATGTCACAAATGGATGAAAATGCACAAAGTAATGTAACATTAAGAACACAAGACAAAATGTGTTCCAAATGAGGTTACGGATTCACTTTCAAAGAATCCAAACTTGGAACAACTTTGATGCAAAAGCCTAGAAAATTTTATAAACAAAAAAATGCAATGGTATTAGTTTCTTTTACAAGGGTTTAGTCAATTATGGCAATTCAATGATTATCATGAAGTTGAATTCTAACAATTGAATCCATATTCATGATCAATGATTGTAATATGATGGTCAAGGGATTCTCATTAACAAAGTAAAATGCATTTATGCCTTTTAAATATATAAATGTATTGAAGAAGACTTCAAAAGTGCAATTGGTGTCCACATGGTTTCCATCGATGTTGTGTGGGTATATCTCTTACTTGAATATACCCATTGGGTATAGATAGGATCTATTATTTATCTTAACATATTTTCTTAAAATCAATATATTTTAATGAAGCATATACTCCAAGGTACATAAATTTGAAATATATACATATCCTATTCATAATCGTGGACATATATAAAAAAATATACCCAAGGATACTTGCACAACCCTAGTTTCCACTTCCAAAAATATCTAACAATATTTCCCAATGCTTTTTATTTCTCCCTCACATTTTAATTTTAATTTTTTTTATAAAACATTTTAAGTGACATATTCTAACCTTTTATACTAGAATTATGAGCATTGTTTGCAATGGCCATAAAACAGGCTACTAGATGGACATAAAGGCTTTGTATCAAAAATGGTGAACAAAGAAATCACCAAACTGCATGAAAGGTGAAGGTGTCCCTAATATAATTTCACATAGCTAATGAAACCATTGACCTCTCTTTAGATGGAAGATACAAGATACTATTGAATCCTTAACCTTGGGCATGAATGTTCAAAAACTCCCATAATCAAAACATCATATCTTGATATATCCCAAGAAGGTTTAATTGCATGCATGAGACCTAAATCAAAACATAGGCCAAACATACATAGTGCCAATGTAAGTTTAACTTGAACAACAAGGGTTTTACAAAGAATAAGGTGAGGGAAAACCTCAACACTTGGCACAAGTTTGAGATCAATGCATGAAATAATTAAAGTTGGTGACAAAGATCCCCAAACATCATCATAAATGGAGTTGGAATCCCCACTAAAAAGAATATTGTCATGGAATCTTAAATGTTAGAATGCATGATTTGGAACGGCAAACCATCTTTAAATTAAAAAACCTTGGTGGTGTTGGATAATAATTGATTCAATTTTTTTAAAATGGAGTTACGAGGCCTTATATAAAATCTCCTTGCCTCAAAATTACTTTTCCTTAGTTCAACATCAATTTAAAGTATGATCTTATGTTATTTAACTTTGTTCATTTTGTTTCAAGTTATTAATCTTTGCATGGGTTGAATTAAATTTTGTCTAATTATTTTTCTTGCACATTTCATACCCTTGTTTTAAATTATGTAATTGGACTTTGGTTTGGGCCCATTTTTATTTGACCTAATTTGTGTGCACATTGGAAATTCCTTGGTCATCATAGTTTTTATGCCCATGATGGTGAGCTTAGAAGGCACATTGATGTTACAACATTCAATTTACTATCCTCTAATTTTGTGCCTCCCATAAAACCACCCCATTATGTTCCCCATTGGATTGGTTGGAACATAATTGACCATATTTGTTAGTTTGGCATTCAATCTTATTATTGCCTTAAAATGTTATGTGTTATGTATTATTAGGTCATGAGATGGGACAATATGACATAGAGAACCAAGGGGTAAGCTACATTAAATTTTAACAAGACATTGATAATATTTACAAGATAATTAATTTTTTTCATATACAAGCTTTGGCAACAAGTTTATTTATTTGATCTTTTTTTTTAAAAATTTATAAATGTGGCCCTCTTGGCCAAAAACACTTTCATCAAAGTTGTGCAATGGAAAACTCATAAGTTGGTGCTACCTTTGATTTTCTCCAACATTATGGTTCTACACCATCCTTACTCTTCAAGCTGGCCATCTCAATTCAAATGATTATTTTCCTCTTTTTGGGCAAGATTTTGAACTTAATCAACATTTGGAACATCTAAAATATTTGATTTCTTCAAATATAATATCAACCAAAAGCATTTTTTAAACCAATTTGTTTTAGTATGGTTTTCAAGCACTTACATGGAGCTTCTAGCTTGAAAGATCCCCCAATAATTACCCCCACATTTCATGCGGTCATATTTGTCATCAAATTTGCACATCTGCCCATCTAATTAATTCAAAGATGAATAAGTACCCCAAGTTTATTGCCAACAAAGTTGCATGTCATGAATCCATTTTAACAAATGTATTCTTCACTTTCATCTTGGTTAAACGTTTTAATATCTTAATATGATGAATGTGTTCAATCTCATGTTTAAAGGTTTTATTTGATGATTGTAAATAGTTCAAAATGACATAATTTAATTCATCACATTTATTTCAAAATATTTGTAATATATTATAGTCACCATAAATGTGGAAGATATGTCGGAATATCATTCCGTACATCATGGGCATTTTGCAAAAATGGCCCTTAGATTGTTTGTTTTAATTCATTGTAAGGTCCCTTCATGTGTACCTGAAAATATTCTTAGCAACAATAGGACTATTAATCCAATCTGCCAAGATCGTTACACACGGTCATCATCATCAAACTCTCTCATTGATTTTATTCCACTTACTATGTTTTGGACTGTCATTTCAAACAATATTGAAATTGAGATATCATCATCATGTTTTTAAGAATCTTAGACCATCTCAAGCAGTGCTCAGAATGTGAGCCTGCAAAAAAATTCTCACATCCAAGTTTTAGTTGTTTATATTTTTCCAACCCCACCCATAAAACTAAAACTGGGATTGCAAATAGGTGGGAGATTACTAATAGCAACCCAGCTGGACCAATCAAACTATCTAGCCAATCAATAGCAGGTGTAATTAGGCTGTGCCTCGGTAAACCATGCGAAAAATGCTGGGCCAAAAACATTTTGCTAAGCCAAACTGGCATGTTTTGACTTTTCTGAATCCAATTTTAACTTGCCTTATGTGAAAAATGAGTGCAAGATTAATGTTGTAATGCTGGAAATGTGATCATCCTTTCATTTAATCTCATGAAATATGAAAGAGATAAAAAGAGGATTGTAAACATGCAATTCGCCTTGCAACACAAGTTCCTACCCATTAACAACCAAATTCACTTTGACTCGTCATCAAGCTCAAATTTGCTAGAGTACAATGCACCTTATGAGAGATGGATGTGACTCACACCGTCCCCCTCGCACATTATGAATAATAAATATAACATCCATGCCAAATGGTTGGATGTGCAACTCACATCAAGTATATAGAAAACACACTTGCCAAATGTGGGGGACATACAATGATAAGTGTCCATTGAATGCAACACTCGTGTCATTAAATAAATTAAAATAATCTCTCATATTATTATATTGTCCAATTTCTGGCTAATGTTTCATGTTTATGGGTTGGGTATGGGGGAATAATTAACAGCATAAATTGCATGTAATAAACTCTCGTAGAAGTGTAAATAGTGGGTGTGGGTGGAGATCTTAGTATAAAATGGAGACTATAAAATGAGAGATTATTTAAATGCCACCACCTGGGCCAATCGTTATGGTCGACCAATCAAAAGAAATTATTGGTCCCCTTGGAGGGCATATCATAATACCTTTACCATTCCAATAATAATTAAATTTTTATTGGATGTTGATTCAGTAAATGTTGATTTTTTTCCAAAATTAGCCACCCACAATGGTGAAAGTTCTCAAAATTATATTGCTACCTAGGTTACATGGCCATTTTGTTTATTGTGTTTAGATGTCTGAAGTGAGATTCACATTATTTTATTTTACTGCTATATTTCATCCACAACAGCAACTTCACCCACAACAATGCTATATTTAGTTCCGATATGTATCTAGAAACATAGCAAAGAAAGACTAAAACATTGTGCTTCATATCCAGTTCGCTAGCAGATTTGGCTAAATCTTCCTAGAAATGGTCGCCACATTTTTTACATCTTCCTATCAATGATGTTTCAGAGGATTGAATACCACTTTCACTGCATTAAAAAATTCCTAACAAAAAAAAAATCCATACAAGATGACAGCCTCTAACAAATCTTTTGCCTCATGATTAATTCAATTATAATGTACAAGTCACAATTTGCATGGTTGCAAAGGGAGCAAAGCTTTAGGGGAATTGTTGTTGTTGGAGAAAAAGAACTGTTATAGGAGTCAAAGAACTGCATACACAGAAAGAATCACAGCTTGCACAACAGTACATTATCATGGAAGCTGACAGAAAGGACACAATAGAGTTATCCATAAAGTCCCATGACTAGGGGGTGAGAACGATCAGTTTCGGCATAATAAGGCATCAAATGCATAACTAGGAATGAAAATTTTACAAAACAAAATAACTAGGACACAGACTAGTTTTTCTAGCAAATTTGATCGTAAGCTGAGTTTCATCCTGCCTTTCCTTTTTCCTGAGAGCCTCCACTGCTACTACATATGTTTTCTCTACTCCTAACTGTACAACTACTAGAATTAGTCTCGAACCTTGTGCATTAAATGCTCCGTTTCAGCTATGACAGCATTTCATACTGAGATTTAATAAAATTTCCTTACTTTGCCCTGAGACCACTGAAAGATGGAATAGGGGCTGAAAGCAGGCCCAAAGAGAAGGGAAAGAGATGGTGACTTTACAGATAACTCTAATATATGTCATCAATAGGTAGGTATTGGAAGAAAGAATCTTGTGAGAATTGCATTGCAGCTGCCATGTTTTATATCAGAGAAAAATTGAATGTCCAAATCACTGCAGTATCCTCTCCTACGTCAGGGGTGGCAGATTATATCATTTTCTTGATTACATTATATGACATAATCTTCCAGTGATGATTATACATTCATAATATTGACCAAAACTCTGTGTTGAACATGAATTTTCTTTTAAATTATTAAAATTTGCCACCCCCAGACTTTAATGTCATGGAATGGAATGGTCTCACCCTTGCCAATTATGTTTTATGTTGGGTGGTGCCTCACCTAGCTTGCCCCAATGGGCTTGCCGTGCACATTACCCAACAATACAAATTATTTTTATTTTCTCAGAGAAAAGGTGTTCTTATTAATGTTTATGAAGAATACAAAACATTAAAGTTTGATTCTTTCATAGGAAGGTAAAGTTCATTGGTGTAGTTAATTGAGATGTATGTTGCAGAAAGATTGAAGTTTCCCATCCCAACTATGGTTAATGGAAGATGGGTTGTTTCTTAGTCATGAGATGGATGTGGGCACTGGTGCACAATAATAATAATAAAATTCAAGGACTTTGATAGCAAAGTAATTTGATTTTAGTGCAAAATATTCAATTTTTTAAAAAAAATCTTGAACTAAGTATTCCATAACAATGTAAAAGTTATTTCTCCCCATGGATTCAAAGCCACCATAGCCTCCCACAACACTTGATGATGATACATAACACCTTTGAAGAAAATTGCTAATTCAATTTGGAGGGTACCTTATATCCATGAATACCACTCTTAAAAATGAGAGGTGATATTACACCTACTCCATAAAAGTGAGAGGAAAATCATGCCTACTTATAGGTCTAAGATCCCTCCCACTCTCAAGAAGGAGTAGGTGTAAGAGAAGCTACCTCATCCTACTCCGTGGGATCCGCATATGTTTAGGTTCATGATAATTTGCCTTGTGCTTTATGATGCATTTTCAACATGTAAGGCTATTATTTCCTTTTGGAGGTGAAATTTTTTTCAGTTTTATAATGGGAGCAAAATGCATGCCCAAACCTACTTAGGTTTAAACCCCCAAACCCTTAAAACACTTTTCACTACTTGTAGAGTGATTTGTTGAGTTGGTGAACACCTACCATAGGGGTGGGTTATGTTAAGTTAAATTCAATGTGATTAAACGATTAAAAATTGAAACCACAACCATTTGCAAAGCAATTATGTGATAAGCATGCCTATTATGAATCCCAACCACATGAACTATTATTGACTTGTGGTTAAGTTAGAGAGGTGAATATGTTGTGGGATGGTAGGAACACAATCACAACAAGAATAAAAAAACATAAGTGAAAACAAACAAACAAACAAAATTCAAAATTTCACTTGGAATAGAATGACACCTTCCCCCCACAAAATGAATTGAAAGGTGATAAATTGTTCCCAAGTAATTGGAGAACTACTTCTGTGTGTAAGGGTCATTTGTGCAAAATGGGAAATAAAATATAAAATCTCCATAAGATGGATTTTTTCTAATAATTTTTTTGGCATTTACATGAAAATATTAGGCATACATTAAAAAATGCATATTCTTACAATTTTTTGTAAACAAATATCACCCAATGAAGGTGCATAATAATAAAAAAATAGTGAGGGGTGATTGTGGACCATATAAATTACATGGCATTTTACAACTCTGGTAATGTAGGTAGTGTAGCACCAAGGTCACAATTTGGTGACTCTTAACTTGTAATAGTGTAAATTGATGTCAATAATGGAATGCCATAATGGTTAAGGCAAGTTTTCATTTGATACCTTTCATGTTTCTTTTTATCACAACCTATTCTCCCAATAAAATCGTTTGAATATACCGTTTTTTATTGAAGTCAAGCGATATCCATTGAACCATAAAACAAATTAAGCCAAATTTAATAATTGTCATCTAGAATTTGGCTTTCGTCTAGCATACTAACATATTTGGTGAGATGTTTTAAAATGCACAATTTGGTTAAACGTATTTTGAAACTATACAAATGACAAAAAATGTATTTTTTGGTTTGAAAATGTACATCATATATATATATATATAATTATAATTAATTAATTTTAAAAAAAGGAAAGTTGGCGTGGAATTGCAATATTTAAAAATCATAATAGTTAGTGATTAGGGTTCACAACTTCTTGGCCTTTTCTCACAAGGTTGTTGAGGGTTAATAAGTGCCTCCTTGAGCACCGGAGGCATATTACCTCTCTATGCACTCTAGATTGGACCATTTTTTTTTGTTGCTTGTAATGTTTCAAGTTTTATTACAAGTTATTTGTAATTCTTGTCTATAATTTCATTGTATTTGGGAAGAAAACATGCACAAGTCAAGGTTTTTTTTCAATTGTTTTGTTGTAGCATTAGTGGTGAACATTTCTTTGAAGAAAGAAGATATATAGAAACATTGAATGATGACATGTCCATGGGAAGTGTCCATAGGCTTCTTGTTATCCTTTGGCAACCTATTTAGAACTTCAATCTAAATTGATGAATATTCCTAACAAATGCTCCAACACATTCCTTACTTTTTCTTGGGGATTGTTGTGCTGTGAAAATTCAACAAAAAACCAAATATTGGCACAAATACATTGCAAATTCAAAATATCCAAGTACCAAGCTCTGGAGTTCATCTTTGGTTAGTGTAAACATCATCATACCATTGTTGATATCTAGCTTGCAAATTCATATAGATAACAAATGGTACCATACCAAATTGGTACCAAAAAATCTATGAATTTCAATATTCGAAAACCCCTACCTAACATCACAATTTTCATTTAAAAAACAGCCAAGAGCTCCTTCTAGTATTTGGAAAACACCATACTAGACACAATTCCAAAACAATGTTAGGCAGTTCTCACCTTTTTTAGAACTTGGGCCAGTTCTTACAAAGGTTTAGGAGAATGGACTTGGTTTTCGAAATATTATTTTAAAAATTTAATATTCATCCAATTTTCAAAACCCCCCAGAAAAAGGGACTTCTAGTTTTCAATTAGTCTTGTTCTCATTGATGAGAAAACATTTGGGTATCATGCTAGTTTTCGAAGTTAAGGATTTTGAACCAAAAGACCTCCTAGAAGACGACAATAATCTTAATTACTAAACCACAAGCTATCATGGATATGAGAAACATATGGAACATTTAATTTAAAGTTTACACACATTGATGATTTTAACTTTTAAGCCATCAACATGTTCAAGTTATTCACACATGAAAGCCTAAAAACTTGGGTGGTTCGAATGTCATTTTTTTATACTTGCCCAACACTAGTCCAAATATGTATACTTGTGCCCAATTCTTATCCAATGTTAGAAATTTTGAAACAACACAACCAACACCAAATTAAGGTAAAAGCACAAAAAACTATGAATGGACCTTGAACGATGCCCTATAATGGCCTCCCATGACCATTCAAATATGCTTTAAAATGCATGATCAATAAATAGCTCTTAATTTAAAGTTATTTTCAAAGTGGTTTAAGATTACAATCCAACCCATTTCAAATACTTTAAAATTTAGCCCATTCCATGGCTTAGTTTGGGCACATATGACCTAGGTTTTAGGATCCTTTGTTTGATCATATTAAAAGTCCTCTTATGAAAATTTGAGATGCTACATCCACCACTCACCATTCATAGGGGAACAACCTATTCACAATACAAGGTGCCCTATTGGCACAATTCTTTACAAATTCATATATAGTTGGAAAAAAAAATATCAGCTTCAACTTGAGTTGAGTTTTAAAGCCTCTTTGTCTTCTAGGGGAAAATGAGTGTAAAAATAAATATTTATTGAGTAAATCTGAGCTAAAATATACAAATAAATCAGATTTACTCAAAATGCTTATTATGACAATTTTGGATGCTTCTACCTCAGTCATAGAAGAATTAGGGTTAGGTTTATGAGGAGGTGAGGAATGCAAGAAACAAGGTAATGCTGAAACCCAACTAGAAATTTCTAGTCAACTTGTGTGGAAGGAAATTTGGCAGGTTTCTAAAGAGCAACATTGGCAGCTAACTTCCCTTGTTCAGGCCCACTCAAGTTTAAGTATGAATTGAAAAAAGTCTGTAAGTTTCTCAGACACAAGTCTTATGACAATTTTTTTTTTATAATAATGATCTTGTCTTTAAAAAATAAATGAATGGCTATTTATAAACTAATTAATTGGATTCCAATTAATTAATAGCCATTAACATTAATAAATTCCAATTAATGGCTACAATGCATACCCATCATTACTATTTGCTTTCTTCTCTCTCTCTCTCTCTCTCTCTCTCCTTAGTTTAGTCTGAATTATTGGATCCCTTTTGGTACAATTCTTTAATTTGTAATTCTTGATAAATGGATTGCCTAGGTTACTGGAGACCTCTTTTTTTGAAGGGGGATTTTAATGGGTGTTTTTCTTTTTTTTAATTTTTTTATGTGTGCAACGAGTCACTTTGATTGGTTCATCACAAATAATTACTTGGAACATTATATACATTGGCCTGGCTATTGGACTTTACTAGGTATGTAATAATCGATACTTAGTCATGAGAACAATTAATAAAATCTGAACTATTTTTTTTTTCCCCTCTAATAAGAGGCATGCATGAAGGAGGTGATGAGACTTGTGTAGCTGCTACCCTACCAAGAATGAATGTATGTGCCTGCCTCATATTGCACTGATCATCTGAAGCTGCAAATTGTAATACGCGGAGTAGTAACCTGCTGGGGCAGCTTCCACACACGTCTGTTGAATACTTGATTGACTTTGATAATTTTCTATTTCGACAAGTAGATCTATCTATGAAGGAAGGTAGTTTGTTTTGTTTTGTATTGTAGTTATGAGATCCTCCGAACTGGGATGCTTCAGATCATGTTCTTGGTGTCTTTGGAAAGCTCTCGATGAGAAGGGGTGCATGGGCTTGGTTCCATGGTGTTTGGACTTGTGGTGCAAAAGTTCTTGAATATTGAATTATTTCTTCACTGAAAATTAAATTAAATTGTAGCTTAAAATTTCAGAGGAATTGGAACGTGCAATTTGGTGTTGTTGGAAAGATCTTGATGAGCAGGATTTGATGGAATTTATTTGGTAAGATTTGGATTCAGAATGGGGGAGATATTGATTTTAAAGTGATTTCTGTCGCTGAAATTTCGAATAAATTCCCAAAAACCAAGTTTTGGAAGGAAAAATCAGTTGAGGACGTCGTAACACTTGGGCCAACGGCACAGGCCACACACTAATTATTCTTGAAGATTCAATATTTTCCTTCACAAATTTTAGCTATTTGAAAAACATATTTTACTTGAAGATTTCAACATTTCTAAAAATAATATAATTAATGTCAAAACTGTCAAGGTAGTAGTGCCGTAAGTAAGATGGAACTACTATTTAGTCTTTGTTGGCCTTACCTACCAAGAAGACAAGGATATTGTGTTTAGATTCATTATAGAGTATAGTAGCTTAATGGACTTTGGCCCCTAGGTAATAATAATAGGTCTATCTACTTTTATATGAGGATTTTTGAAAGATGATATTTTGGCTTGTGTTGAAACTTGAGATTTAGTTATAGAGTTATGTTATCTTGAAGGATTTGGTTTCTTTTAGAGGGTTTTTTTTTGAAGATTACATTTTTGCATGGTGTAATATTTGAATTTCCATCATAATTCTACTTCCGCCGTAAGACACTTTTTAATGTCAATGGCAAGGCCACAGTGTGACACACCCCTTGTTACTCTCCCTTCTAATAACTAATTCTCATACGGAATCGGCCATTCAGCTACAGGTGCTGATTCTGTAAACCTAACGGCTGTTAATGCCAGGGAGTGTGGGCAGGGTTGGCGGGTTGTTAGTAGGTAGGTAGTAAAGACAGCCCAAACTAGGCCTTGGGTAGTTCCTGGCACCTATACTGGTACCATGGTAAAAATCCTTTAATTTGTTTTTAGGGTTGTGTCTAACCATGGTAAATATCTCACCCTAAGGCTAAACCAGGGAATTTGAGTCCAAATTTAGCATGTCCTGGGTTGAATATGGTCACTAAATAGCTTCACTCTACTAAAAGATGAAGGAACCAGTGGAGGTGCTAGTTCACCCTGGCCCCTACTAGCTAGTATTCACCCATTTTTTTACCTATGTACCTATATATATAAAGGTATGTTCACATTTGGTGTTAGGAACTCTAGTGTTAAGTTCCCTAACACCATGCTAACCATTTAGAAAGTAAACTTAGTTATCATGCAAATTTTATGTTAGGCTAACATTCACTTAACATTAAGCTACCACCCATTTAGGCTAATATCAGGTGACAACTAGGATGCCACCTAGATTTCCATCTAACACTGACTTAACATGAAGTGTGAATGCACTTGTTTCTTACACAATGGGTCACCAAGGTGGAACCAGATATTAACTCAGTTGACGTTCATCCACAACTGAGTCATAATAGTGATGGGTGCTATTCACTCTGGCCCATAACATGCGCTGCAAAACATTCCACTTCAAGAAAAGAAAACATACCGTGGTACCTTTACCATTTCAACAACATACAATTGAATAATAATTTAAATTTGACTTCGGCTTCAGTTTTAAATCACTGTTGGAAGATTTGCAACTCAAATATTCATTGTTAAACTTTTTAATTTATTAAAATCTCAGCACAAATAATGAATAATTTTTCAAAAATTCGACAAAATGAAAAATAATTTAATTTATGCTGAAATGGTAAAGGTACTACGGTAACATTAACATGTCCATCATTGAACACAAACCCACAATCAAACATCTAGATATTCACATATTCCTCATTGGCTTGTTTGATCTCTCACTTCAAGAAAGAAAATGGGTGAAAAAACTAGCCTTTTCCATCCTGAGAGACTTATCACCAATGTTTTTCTTCCCTTTTTTCCAATTTTTTGATATCAAAAAAATTGGCGAATTTTCCCAAAACATTAGCTAAATTAGTCCAAATTACACTCCGAAAAACTTTTCCAAAATAGCAAATCAAGAAATCAAAATAGCAAAAAAATTGTCAAGAGAAAATCACTGCTCGTGTCTCTTGCTTGAACTGACATGTTCAGGCTCCAACCATCTCTAAGTATTGACAATCTAAGAATTCTTACATTACCCAAACACACTCAAATTAAAAGCCTGATTTCATGTTATTTTGAAGTTGATCATGTGTAATTTTATCTATGGCTTTTGCACAGAACCCAATTTGAGCAAGAAATGAGAAAAGATATGACAGTATTGATCAGATGGGTCTCAAAGAACCCCCACCCTAAACCCTGAACCTGTCCACACACTCAGGCACTATACCCAAGATGGGTCAGAAAATCTCACACTAGAGTTGAAAGCATGGCATTGTCATACTTACGCAGTGCTCCTCACACCCCCACATATTCTTATTCACACATGTATGAACTTATTCTTCTTTGGGGGACTTGCTCACCAACCCCATTTGGCTTGAAAAAATTCTATCACTCTTTTATCAATCTTCAAGGTGGCAATGGCCTCAAGATATGTCAAGGAAGAGAGACTCTGAACATTGAAGTTGAATGTGGCAAAATGTTGATCAAGCTCTACATCATCCAAAGGAGTCACTATATATCTTAAACCCTAATTCTACTCATATATTGAGTGGAGTGTAAAAACCTGTTAGAATTATTTTTTTTGTAGTGTAACTTGGAGGGCCTGCTATTTGATTTTTCAGAAAGGAATTACCCTTTGAGGAGAAAGTGTATATGGGGTTCCTCTAAAGAAGCACCATCATGGTAAAGGGTCTACACAAAAAAATTGCTGAAATTTAAACTAAGGGGAAGGTAGAGGATTGGGTGTTGATTTTAACATGAAGATGAGGGCAACATGCTTCTACCCAAAGGTAACTATGAATGATAAGGTACGATGTTATTGCTAATGCTTGAAATTGAACATTTGAAATGCAAAACAATTTTTTTTGTTATGACCTTTTTTTTCTTTATAAAACTTAGATTTCATTTATATACTTATGTAATATTCTTACATAATTCTGTAACACATTCAACATATTTCAGCCTTTAAATGCATGGAAAAACTATGCCAAATTATCCAAATATTTGAATTTTTACATCCATATCAACATCAACCATCCCTTCCATTCATTCATACGTTCTTTGACAATGGATGTATTAAGAATAACAGGAAACAAATGACAGACAAGGGAAACAAATTCACAAATGAAAAAAAAAACATGGAAGCTTGCAATGGAAGCCTTTTTTTGGAAACCCTTTTTAAAATTATTCATAAATTAGATAGGGTTTATTTTCCCCTAAAAGGGGTGGTGTATTTGGCTAGGTTGTATTGTGTGTGTGAATAGTGGTTATTTCAATTTTGAGAAAGTCCAAATTTCAACTTTAGGCTACTACAAAAGAAAACATTATGAAACCTTTTGACAAGTGTTGGAAAATTGGAGTTGCAAAACTTGGTGGAAAAACTCCTTAGCCAATGGTATAAGTTGTTTTAATTAGAAAATTACAAGTAAGTAATAAACATTAAGAATTTAAGCAATTTCCACTAGCCCAAAAAATTCAAGATCAACATTGGAACTAAATGAGCAATGCATTAAAAACAAATGGCAAATCATGTGAAGGAGTTGAACCCTTGTCCTAAAGGACGCTACACCTAATGGGAACAGATGGCCTTGACTTGTAAGCCACACATTAGTTTTAATGATACAAAGAACATCAAACAAATTATGGGAGAAAAGTAAAAATTTACCTAAAGTTTAAATTGGTCAACATCATGGGAACTAGGGGTTTACAACAAAATTCAACTTGCAAACCCCCCACACAATCATCATAAGTTTTTAAAAGCACAAACTTGAAATGAGGTTGTAAGTTGTAACACATTGGTAAAATCCTTAATAGGTCACAAAACTCATACACAAGCAAATGAAAAATGTAAAAGACTAGATTAGGTGTTATAATCTATTGAACCTTGATGTAACAACAAAGCACATTCATGTTAAAAATTGAGCAAAGCATGTCCAACATTTACAATACAAAAATCAAGGTCTATGGGGTTTGGGCACGGAAAGTTCTTATGGATTGCACCATGAAACAACCATAATGCTTCAAAAACCTAGAACTTCCCATGGTCAAAACTAATAATGAGCCACTACAACAAGAAAACATCAAACTAGAAAACCTTTCCTTGATTTTTCAGTAGTCCAAATTGTGATGGCATCATCATAAGCAAAAACATCCATGGTATAAAAAGGTTGTGCAAACATATGAACCACCAAATCCAAATGTTCACAAAGTTAATTTTGCAACCTTGTCTTCATGTTAAGGTTGAAAAAGTTCTCTCATCTCCACAAATCCATAATTTGAACCATAGCCAACTTTGCAACTTTCATGAATTATGAACTTAAAGAGTCAAGCACATAATAGTACATTTGAGGAAATATTTCTAAATTTTAACATTGGATTGAAATCCATGGTTGTTGCCTAGTTGATAGTCCATTGAGCATTGTAGATCATGGTCATTGTGAAAAAAATAATTTGCGTATCCAAAATATTCATATCAAGTACAATGTTGGAATCCATGTTCTAGTGGATCCAAACTTTTTGGGTTGACAATAAAACCTTTTCAAAATAGCTATATGAATATGGAAGGTCACCTAACACAAAGATTTTAACTAGTAATGTGGGTAAACCATGTTTAAGTATTCATCACATATTGGGCAAGAAATTATTTCTCAAGTTCATCATTGACTTTAATTGTTGTTTTGAAACATTGTTTTTGAACATGATTGATGGTTTGCTAGAAGACAACATGAATCATAACCACATAAAGTGATTTATGAAGACAATGACAATGCATCATGGTGAAAATACTAGTGATTGGAAAACTTAAATTCTTTAATGCAATATTTAGGTTTGGGTGCCCATTCATGCACCGCCACATTTGAGTACCTATCAAACATGTCATTCATGTAAGAAATCTAAAAATCATTGTACCAACATAAAGTAAAGATTAGCCATCCATAATTTTATGTTAACAACAAAATCACACACAAAACATTATTGAGACTATTAAAATCTTGATAAGGTCATTTAACCCTTCAAGCATGGGCATGATACAAGAGAGTCCCCACATTACCTCCAAGTTACAAAAAGTTTCCAAGTTTTGAACATCTTGTGCAACAATGTTAACATTTTCAAAACTAGAATGCAACATTTAAACAACATTCTTTTAGCTGGGAACACCATTGAAACCCCATGGGTTTTGATTTTCCCCAAATTATGTTGACCCCATGTTTCCCCAATGTTGGCCAATTCAACAAACTCATGAAGTCTTTTTAGACTATGAGAAAAGTACACACACAAACTTTGCAACATAACCTCAATTTTTCACACAATGCCTAACTTATAAAAAGTTTGGACTACCATATTTGTGCAATGGTTCATACAATGTACACTAATTATGAATGGTGCATCTTGTTCTTTCAATTGGACTATCATACATATTCTAATACTTTGAAACACATTCACCCCATCAACTACAAATGTTAAAAGTTTAAATGAAATTGTGTTTTGAGTCAAATCACCAAAAAACACCATGACATACACGAAAATGTGCTTTAAATTTTTGAGAATGGTCCCATCAACCGCTTGCTACAAAGGATAACAACAAAGGTGTTCATCTTAAGGTGTTCACATAAATATCTATGATGGAAACCCAAGATTGTTAATCACAAGGTGTGATTTCATCACAAAAAGGGAAAATGAACCAAACACCTTCAACCAAAATTTTGGTTTTGTTAACAATTAATTCAAGTGTGCAAGTTGTCATCTTTCAATCAATTGTGTTTGACTAATATGTTTTTGAAAAGTTTTTCACATCAAGGAATGTAATAGCTTTCTCATACCTTGGTTGTTGGTCATAAATATGCTTTCAAACAACATGTGAAAATGAATATTAAATTATACCAATTTCTTCTTCCTTTCTCCAATAGTAGCATGGTAGATTTGATTAACAATTGTATCTTTCTTGGGTGTTACATATAGACATTCATTTTCAACCTGGATAAATTCTTTGTTTTTGTACTATTCACCAACTTTACAAACACTTAGAATTACAAATAAGGTTTTTTTCCCCACCATGCTTCCAAAGGTTGTCAAATTTAAGGGCTATCAACTTTTTCTTGCCCTTTATTTTCATAAAACCTTGGATCTTACTTGATGTACCTTCTCACATAGATCCATCACCAATTCAACCCATGGAAACTTTGCATTCTATAAATTTTAAAATACTTTATTTTGTTCATACTCCTTCTTTTTCCTCTTATTCTTTTCAATTAAAATTCAAAACAATTCCTTAGGAAGAGGCTTAGGAGTTCAAGGATAGGGTTTGGGGTTTGGTTGCTAAAAGATGCCACATTAGTTGATTCATTTTGAAAAAAAAAACCATGGAACTTGAAATTTTGGGGAGGTTGCAAAGGTGCAATGCTTGATCATGCAATTGAAAAAAAAAAGGAAGTAACACACATAAAACCAATAGAGGAATCAACTTAAGAAGATGCAATTAAAGTTTGATTAAACCATAACCCTTCGATCATGAAACATGCCAAAAAAAAAGAACTCCAAGGTTTTAGACCCAAGATGAAACACATGTAAAACAAAAGAGCTTAGAGGATCCAAGCTCAAAAAGAATTAGGATGCAAATTGCTAGTGAAGTTCAATTAAATCATAAACATCTTGGTGATGAAAGACACAAAAAGTTTAACTAAACCTTAAACTTTGTGATTGAAACACACATAAAATTATCTGAGCTTAGAAGGCTTAAGAATATGCATCGGGAAATTGAAGTTCAATGAAACACATGGAAAACAATAAGAGTTCAATGGACTCAAGAACAAGTTGAAAAACAATTGAAACTTGAAAAAGATTGAACAATTGCACAGTACCTAGAACAAGGAGCAATTCACACCCCCCATTACAAAGCTAGAAAACATTTCACAAATCCAAATTTTGTTTGACTTTTGAAACAAATTTGAATTTTGCTTCATAGTCCACACAAATCCAAACTATGTTTGATAAGTTCAAAATCAACAATCATGACTCACAATTTGCAACTTAACAATGAGATTTGAGAAGCTTCAAGGTACTACATTGTAACTTTTATGTACACAACACACATACAAAATAGATTTTGCAAACTTGCAATTTGGTAGTGCATTATGCAAGCACTAAAAAAAAAGTTAAGGCTAAGAACTTAGGATTCTCTTACACTGAAAGATTATTTTTAATCATGATTTGCAATAGTTATGTAACATTACCTTGTTAGCATTTCACCTTCATTCATCATAAATTTTTTCAAAACTTGCACCCTAAATCCAAATTCTATTATTAGCATCTTAACTATATAATATATGCCCAATTGAAGGTACATAATCAACAATGGCAAGATGACCCCTTTAATGGCCAACAACAAGTGACAAAAACTATGTGTAATGCTTGTCACATTTTTGGTGAAGGATGAAAACAATTGGTAGGCATTGGCAATATTGGATAGCTCTATGGCACAATTTGGCTACAATGTTTTTTGCAAGCATGCCACATCCAACATGCAACAAGGGGATGAAGATTTAGGAGAAAGTGAAGGCAAAAAGTGTAGCTCTTTGGTAAAATTTCTTTCTTTTGTACCCTATTTTCTAGGCATAAAGGTAAGAGGAAAACATTCTAGGTTGAAATTTGGTGAGATTTTGCCACTTAAGAAAAAAGGTTGGTCACAACCCTTCTAAAGCAAATATGGTGTAATCAACAAGGAGGATGGGGATCACTCTCCACCACTATTCATTTCATAGTATAACATGTTCTAACGAGTTTTTTTTTTTTCCTGGGGACAAAATGATTGGGAATTTTGGGGAATTTTCTTTTCCTAATGTAAATTCAATGGATTCTGCTATTTTGGGGAAATATTGACTAAAATTTTGATAATAGGAGCCCTAGCTCAAATGTGTGTGTGTATTTTGTTTGCCCATTTTCTGATGTAGTAGCATTATTAGTGATTATCCACAAAAAAAAGTTTAGAGTTGTAGAAAGCTCTCCAAACTATAGAAAACTGGTAGAAAAAAAACTGCCCAAAACTAAGAATTGTGTCAAAATGTGATGAAAATTTCCCAATACAAATTTGTTTCCTTAAAAAATTGGTAAATTTTCTTTTGTGGCATACTATTCTTTTTTAGTTTCTGGAAGGTTGAAATTTTGTGAAAATTCACCATGAAAACAATAAATCACTGGTTCTAAGCAGTGTTTACTTTTGTTGCAAAATTCTCCAATTTTTAAAAATAAAATAAAAAAGAGAATAATCTGTCACAATAATCCACTCTTTCTGAAAAAATCATCAATTTTTTTATTGAAAAATTGAAAAAATTCTGTCACATTTGGACTCCAATTTTCACTTGGCAGCAATTTTTTTAAACTAGTTAGACACACTAAAAGCCTGTTGTCATTTAATGCTAAACCCCTCTTTGAGATGCCAGCTGAATCTTTATCATCCTTATAACCTATTCTTTTTGCTACACACTGAAAACTAAGTATACAAATTTGGCTATTTTTACTCCTTTTTTTTTTCTTTTTTTTCCCCCTCACTTCTGGCAATTGAAAACCTCCAAAATCAATTCACAATGCTTTCACAACTCCAAGATTTTGCACATCCACTAAAATTTGATGAGAGGTCCTCAAGAACCATCTCACAAGAAGACCTCATAACATTGAACATGTTGCTAAGGTAATGGAAGAACACTACCTATGTTTGATTGTGGAGGCTAGGTTAAGGCAATATGCTCTTCTTATTCAAAAAAAGGATACATTCCCAACAAGGGGTTTTTTGTTTTTCTAATTTTGGCAATTTCAAATTAAGTGCCAATTTTTCAAAAACAAATTAGCCAAATTTGTGAGGGGGGGGGGGGTGATTGCCCTTTATCATCACTAGCTCTAGTGATGAAACATGGCTGTAATAGCATTCTTGATACAAAGGGGTACTAATATAAGCAAGCAAGGGTATTATTACCTACAAGCCAAGTATGTATGTCAAAATTAAAAAATAAGTGTATTTTAAATGGGTATGACTAGAAAGATATTATTGAGTGGAAAGAAATCAGTAACCTGGATACATCCTTTGCTCATTTTAAAGTACACTTGCCAAATGAAAAGATTTTAATCCTTACTAAATCACAATGTGAGGTTACATTTATCACTTTGGAAATATCCTTCGACGAATTGCCAAATGAAATTGCAACATTATCAACAACATTGCACAACTGAGACAAGCTCATCATATACATCTTGGTTCAAGGTGCCATAACAATTTATGAGCCCATTGCCCTTATAAACATGCTTCATACCAATGAAAAAAATCAACTTTGGACTAAAAGAGTAGGACCATGATAGTTTTAAAATTATGCTAATGTAATCAATGTCTATTTCATACTAAGGTCACATGTTTGAGATAATAAAGTTTTTCACAAAAGAAGGAAAACAAAACATTGTACATAGGAAAAAAAAAAAACTATTTAAAAAAAAGTACATTGAACTTAAATAGGGTATGAAATTAGTTTTTACTCATTAAATTTATCCTTAAAATAACCTTGTCTTTGGGTCCCTCTTCAATTAAATTTTTTTTTTTTTTCAACTTCACATGTTGGGTGTCTGCAAAAGAGAGCATACTCAAACAAGGAGGAGCAGTTTTCTCATAAGGACAATAAAGAGCAACAATTTTTTCATGAAGGGGCAAGTATTGCATAAAATACACCACAACAACAACAAAAAAAAATGAAAACAAATAAAATCTCAGGTAGAAATTCAGTACCACCAACCTAGGGGAAAAGGAGTTTCAAGACCTATTTATTACCAATGTTTTTTTTTGGTTGGCAAGTGCTGATTTCACTATGAGTTAACCACCTTAAAAAGGGAAAATTGATGCGCTTTGTCCTAAGTCCTTTTCCTTTTGCAAATATCTTTATTATTGTTGATGGCAAGATTAGTTTCATTTTATGTTTGTGTGAGTTCGCTAGGTTGTTACCATAATTAAAAAATATATATTTGATGAATCATGTGCAATAAATGAAGATAGTCAATATTTGACACCTAATATTATTTATATATATATATATATATATATAAAATTTTACATCCAAGAAAAGTTAAGAGTTAAAAAGCACCCAAGGCAAGGTACCTTGAGGATAAGTTCAACCATCTCCAAAATTGTGTGGACATTTTCAACATTTATTCTTTCTTATTTTGATTTCAATTTAATGTTGCTTTCCTTTGATGGTTTTGTTGAATAGAATTTTTCACAAGACCCTTCAAGCATTCACATTATGATACAATTGCATGTATTGAAAGGATGCTCACTCCCCCATGTTAGGAGCACCGTTGATATGGAGGCATTGCCCTTGACCTTCCAAATGACTCCCTTCAATACATTGGAACAACATGAAAACTGGAAGGGCATGTGGACAACAAGTTGTCAAAAAAATTATACAGGGGTTTTCTGAGCTCAATTTTGCAATAGATTTCAAGATGAGGTTTTAGAAAGCATTGCCAATATAGATGTTAGATGGATGATACAAGGTTGTTCGCAATGAACTTAACAACTTCATGAGGAACATTAGACAACTAGGTCTTTGGATTATTTCGCAATCCCATGTTCATTCAAAGACTTCACAAAACGTAGGAATATTGTATTGTTGAATGAGCACTAGGTAGTGGGCCATTGTGCCGGTGTCCCAAGTATATTCAAACATCCTCTACCCAAAAGTGGGCTTTAACTTTAGAGTGCTTATGGAACCTTGTTAAATTAATTTAAATTAATTTTCTTGAGATGGGAGTCATTCTAAATTCAATATCTTTTGCTCCATTTGGTCCAAAATTTGAGGAATGCCAAACATGCACACTGCATTGTCAAAAGGTTTGCTAACAGTACCCAAAGCAAAGTGGGGGGGGGAAGGGGGCCACAGTGAACCAGCACCCACCAGTGCACCATCCACTGGATGCCTGTTATTACAGAGGTGTGGATGAACCTTAACTGAGTTAATATTTGGTTTCACCTGGGTAACCAATTCTGTAGGAAATAGGTCTCTCATATAGGTAAATGGGTAAGAAAATAGGCAACTACTAGGTATGTAGATGGTTTATACAGAGGCAAGGGCTGTTTTGACTACCTACCTACTAACAGCCTACTTGTGGGTTGTTAGTAGGTAGGTTAAAAAAAAAAGTAACTGAGGTAACAACCATGGTGAGCTAGGGAACTGGAACCCAACAGAAAACTGTTTCCTCACCACTTACCATTCATCCTTCATGGTGCGCTGGTGGGTGCTGCTGGTTAACTGTGGCTGGGGGAGGGGGGCATGATTTGGTTGGGTTACAACTAGTATTGTTATGGTATATAGACGTGTGAATAGTATCGACACTGGTAGCAAGGACCTTACCAATCTGCTATGAGTTAAAGTAATACCCACCTTATGCCAGTAGGGGTTAGCCAGGGATTGGATGTGATTCTAGCCTTGTACTAGTTTTATACCCGCCATGATATCAAGTATATACCAATTTTGTTTGGTTCATTGTTTTAAAAAAAACTATGGTCTCGGGTTTTTTTGGGGGGGAAATTTGACAGAAGCTTTAGGTAAGGGTTTTTTACTATTTTTCAATTATTTGATAGCCTCCAAATAAGGTTATTAGTAAATTTCCAAAATATAAATTTTTTTTGGTAGAGGGGTATTTTTAAAATTAAAAATGGAGGATTTGTGAAGAAAAAGGGATTTGTGTATTATTTATTTATTTATCAGGAGTAGGAAGTAAAACAACAATGAGCAATGAGCATTTGATTCTAATGAAATGGTGAAGAGATTTTTTTTGTGTTTTTTTCCCTTTGCGACATTGGCTGGACAATGCAATAACACAATGTGCTCATTGTTGTTGAGAATTGAAAGCTTGACATGGTGAATCAAACAAATCACAATCCGCATGTTTAATTTTTATACCACAAGCTCATTCGCAAGCTTGTTCTCTGGTGTCCACACATGCCAGTTACAACCTCTATGGCCCCCCTCCCTCATGGGGCTTTCTTTGCATTGCATTTTTGGGTTACCATGTTCGCCGGGAAAATAAAACACCTCAAAGGCATCACAGCTTCTTCAACTCCATTGTAGGTTTACACAGTAGTATGGGCCCACTTTAGTAAAACTGAGGATAACATTGTGAATTAGAGGGTATTAGAGTTTCCGATTATTCAGCCAGTTTAGGTTTAGGGTTTAGGTACAAGGTTCGGGATCTTCTTCATACTTGGAATCAGGCCCACTGGTTTTTTTGAATGCCCATATGAATAACCTTCTAACACTAGTATACGCTTGCTTCATATCAGTCAGAAATAGAGAAATCCTATTGGATGAGAGCCATAAATTGGACCTACAGCCTTTAGATGAGTTTCTAAGACCAAAAAAGTGGCAAATCCAGGCTAAACCTACGTGGCACCATTTTGGAGAGGAAATCAATTGGTTCAGACCAAAAAGGAGAGCTCAAATGGAGAGCACATGATCTGAAGACCCAAGATGCAAAACTAGGGTCCAACTCAAGGATTCAATTCGCTTCAAACGAGTCCAAATTGGTTCCTAAGAATTTGGGCACTAGACCCCCATCTAAAGTGGGCCTTAATATATTATATGAGCATTGCAAGATACAATGGCTGCTGTGTAGGGCCTAGGACAACATAATTAGTTTGTGCCTCACCTCTTGGGAGCTTTATGTTTTTAAATTTATTTTTGGTTTTTGAAATTTGTAATGTCAACAAAGTAGAGACCCAAATTTGGCTATTAACCAGATATGAAACTTTTAAAAAATTAAGGATCCTTCTATATTCCTTGTTACCTACTAGGACATATTACAACAATCTGGGAATTTGGATATTTCTCCAAGGACTATGGGCCAATTTGGGCTTTTTTTTTCATGAAAAATCCTTTTTATATGGCAAAAAAATTTAATTTCAAGGTTTAAAAAAAAAGAGCGAAAAATCACTTCATGGCACTAGATATTGAAAACTGCTGTTCAAATGGTGGAATTGTATTATAATGTGATGAGAAGGCGCTTTGGAAAAGCTTAAAGATTGGACTCTAAAAGACCAAAAGTGATGTCCAAGGATTTTCCCAAGCTTTAAGTTGGCCTCAGGGCCTTTAAACGAGGGTCCAAGACCAAAAAGTGGCAAATTGAGGCTAAACCTACATGGCACCTGTTTTGGAGGGAAAATCAATTGGTTCAGACCAAAAAACAGGGCTAAAAGGAGAGCTCCTGATTTGGAGAACCAAGAATGAGGCTAGGGACCACGGTACAGTCCAACTCAAGGTTTCAATTTGCTTCAAATCAGTCCAAATTGGTTCCTAGGAAATTGGACTTTGGACCCTCCTCTAAAGTGGGCCTTAGTAACCCATCCCCCCCGCCCAATGACAAGGCCAGCCTTCTTAAGTCTGGACCCATTCACACTTTACATCCATTCAAAAAAGGAAGGTCCTTCATAAGTCCAGACTCCAGACCCATCCAAGCTACAGCCCCATGCAATGAAAGAGAAATTTAAGCCTGTGATTGTATGGGAATATTTTTCTAACCTATTTAGTAGGCAACTTTCATTAACTTGGTCTCCTTCACACCAGGAGTCACTCTCTCTTTGTGCACTGTTGGGCGGTTCTTTGATCGTGTTAATAACCGTCAGATCTGGGTATTCGAAAAAAGAAACAGAACCTGAGAACCGTCAGTCTTGGTTATATTTCAAAAAGCCCAAAAGAACTGCTGGGTCTTTCCACGAGGGAACCTCACAAAAAGATTATCCCATGTTCAGGGCGGTTATTTGACTATTTTCATAAAATTTGACAACCATGGTTATATATCGGAACTGGGTATTCAATTTTTTTTCAGCACTGGGGTTGTGAACCTTAAGAACCGTGCTGATACTCAAGGGGGTTTGGTGCAGTTTCTAATAACCGCCCAACACAGGTCTTGTGGTCTTGGCCAAGAACATGTTTCCAGGTTCGGGTACAGATCGGGTTCTAGGTCCCAAGCCGGTTCTAAGTCTAAATCTGGATATCATTATTATTATTATTCTTCTTATTATTATTGTTCCAATTTTTATAACCTGCAGTCCGGGGACCAGGAACCAGCCTGAGAACTGGACCTGAAACCAGACATCACTGGTCTAGACTCTGATATAAAGTCTGGTTGCTCTCTCCCACTTGTTAAACTTCAACTGACTGCTCTCACTACTGTTGCAAACCAGGCTCTTGGGTTTCCAACACCAAAGACTGTAAAAGTACAACTTACTGACTTCACATAATAGAGAAAGTTATGCGTAAAGTAAGACAAACACAGCACTAGAACCCTGAGTTTGGTCATACACAGAGTGAGATTAAAAAAAACCTGCAAAAAAGTACATTAGCATTCAAGGGGAGGGTGAAACCCAGAAAACGATCAATTTTGGTGGTAAACTGAGTTTCATCCTGTCTTTCCTGTTTCCTAAGCGCCTTCACTGCTGCTAGATATATTTTTACTGCTCTCACCTATGCGTTTATATTATGCGTTTGACTACTATAATTAGTCTCGAACCTTGTGCATTAAATGCTGAGTTTCAGCATTTCGTACTTAGTTGCAGCATTTCATGCTGAGATTTTAAAAAATGTCCTCACTTTGCGGATACCACTCAAAGAGGGGATAGGGTGTGAAAGGAGGCCGAAAGACAGGGTTACTTTACAGATAACTCTAATGTACTCTGATTGCTGAGCTTCTCCTTGGACAGGTACATAACACCTAACATTTAAGTTTATATTGAATTCATTTCTATACATTATTACAAAATGTGGGTGCAATTCATTAGTTGTTGTTCTATTCAATGTGCTGGTGAATCCATTGGATCCCCAGTAAGCCCTGTTTAGTAACAGGGATCAGTGAATTCACTCAAGTGATTATCATCCATGGGAAGAAGATGTTTAAAAAAATGATGAACATTGTCCCTACTAGGAATATTTAGCCAAATCTGGCTATAAACCAGAGATATAATACAAATCTTTAGTCAACTTTCCATATTTATGGCTACACACTAAGAACCAAATATAAAGATGTGGGTGATCTTCACATTTTCCCCCTGACTTTTGGCAATTGAGACCGTCCTAAAATCACTTCATTTTCAATTTCTGATTTTTAATATCACTTTTTGGCGAAATTTTTCCAGTACAAAAAGGCTGGATTAGATTCCAGTATTGGGTGGGTATTTGATTTTTTATTACTTGTCAGTCTCCGTTTTTCATATATTTCAGACTCAGAGGACTGCTAGTTCTGTTTGTTTGAAACAAAATGAGGGTCAGAGAACTGGCAGTTCTGGTTATTTCAAAAGCCTCAAAGAACCAGAGGTTATCATGAAAGAATTGGTCAAGAACCGAGGTTATAAAGGAGGTCATTTGCTTATGTTTGATATTTTTTTGAGAACCGTGGTGGTGCATCACAAGTGAATCTTTGATTTTTTGAGCACCCAAGTTATGAACTATTGTGAGAACCGCCCTGATAATTGCTAGGGTCTGTTCATCTGTTCCTAATACCGGCCAAACACTGGTAGATAGTATATAGCTTTATGGACTCCATAATAATTTTGTATTTGCAACCCAATATGCACACCAAGGTGTTTATAGCCACATACTCGTTATAGTAGATGGGCAAATCCTTTTTCTTTTAGCAAATTTTAGCCACTTGCTGACAAAAAAAAATCCAGTGCAACCCATGCAAATGAATTTTCTGGGGCCAAAAAAACCCCCCAAAAAAAGACTAAAAAGCTCAAAAGTCACCAAATTTTAAGGAAAAAATGTCTCAAATTGCCATATTTAGACAATGGGTTTTAGCAAGCTGCCAAAGTGTAACATGATTCTTTTTAAAATTCTAATTTTCTCTCTGAACTGTAGCCAAATTTGGTTAATTCCTCACCAATTCCTCTTGTGGACGATCAATCACTAGTGTGGCCACAGAATTAAGTAAAAATTAAAACCCTGGATCTGCACCATGATTTACACCATCTCAATAGATGGAGAATTTTCTAAGGGAAGATTTCTAGTTACTGTTGTTGAATGGTAGTTCAACTTGCATTTCCTTTAGCCTTGTGGAAGTCTAAATGTCTTGACTGCCTTTGCAAGTGTTTTGGGGGTTGGTTCAATTGCAATGGGGCCCCTGGTAGTTAGTTGTTTACTAGTAGAATTAAATACCAACAAAGCTGATAAATTGGTCAGAGCTTAAACATGTCACACTAAGTGTGGGAAACTTAAGTAAGTACCTAGTGGGCTTCTGAATCCTTGTGTGGGGATTAAGCTTGGAAGCACTTTGTGGTTAACTTAGGCTTGCCTGTTATTGTTGTTCTCCATCTTCCAAGGTGGACCTGAAACACTTCTTGAGCTTGTCAGAGAAGAAGTCAGTCAACTGAGTATCAAAGAATTGCGTATTTGAGACCAGTGTTGGGCAGGTATGAGAAACTGCCAGTCAACCCACCGGTTATCAGGACGGTTATTATGGTTTTGTGGTTGCAGTTTTCACAAATGTCGAGTCGCCGGTTCTTGTAATATCTAGTCATCGGTGTCCTTCCACTGATGAGAAGCTGTATCCTTCTGCACATAAATGGAACCGGGAATCCAGTTGTGGGTCTAGTTCTTCAAATAAATAACTTATGGTTCCAGTTCCAGTTTTTAAAAATCAAGCCCAGTTTGGATCCGGTTCTTACTAACCTGGACTCAACCAGCACTTAACTACCTGGTTACCCCCCCCACCCTTCAGTTCTAGTAACTTTTATTTTCCCAACAAATGTTATATGGGTTCCACTTCTGTTTCCACACATAAATAGAACTGGGAACCTGGGTCTGGTTCTCAAGAACATAAATTCCAGTTCTGATTCCAATTCTGAAAATTAGCCCCGGTTTAGATCTGGTTTGGGTCCTTACTAACTAGAATTGGTGGAACTGATTGGCATTATTAGGTGATGGTTTAAACCCTAAACCCTAACCCTAGCTGAGTACCTTGAAATTCATATTGGTATGGTGGCATTCGCCATTTCTTGCTAGCTTACATGCACAGCTTGCCAAATTTGTGTCCTTTTTGGTGGATATCATGGAAGGAAACTCCATGTACTCCAATACCATCACCTCATTCACAGGATGCAGTAGTGTTATGTACCATGTTCAGAGATTTGCTCTTGGCTTCTGGATTGAGCTGTTCACAATTCTCAGTGATTTTGGGTACAAAACTTTTCAGTGATGAATCTAGTCTTTTGGATGTAGAAGAAAATATGCACCATCCTGTTGGAACTTGGGAAGATTAGGTCAGGTTCTTGTACTGTTTTGTATTTTGGAACTCTGAAACCTTCCTCGCACTGTTATGTGAAGGGTGTGGGGCTGTTGTCTCCTATTGGAAAAAACACGGGGTGTGTGTCACACCGTGACCTTGCCATTTACATTAAAAATTATCTTAATGCAAATGGAAACTTGTGGAAATTCAAATATTTCACCATGCAAAAATATAATCTTCAAAAAAATCCTCTAAAAGAAACCAAAATCCTTCAAGATATTATAACCCTATAACTAATCTAGTTCCAACACAAGCCAAAATATCATCTTTCAGAAATCCTCAAATTAAAATAGAACTAGTACATAGGGGCCAAAATCCCTTACGCTACTATACTCTATAATGAATCTAAACACAATATCATTGCCTTGGTAGGCAAGGCCAACCAAAGAAAAGAACCGGTGGGTAAGGAGTGGGTATTGTGGACCCTTCACAAGTGGTTCCCAAAATATTGAAGAATTGCTTCTGACCTTTGACCAGCTGAAATCAAAAAGTCATAAAATTGATTTTGACCCGAAATCGGGGTTCTCAGAAATCAAAAAACTAGGTCAGAGAACTTAAAATAAACTGTTGGTTCTTTGTTTGTTGTTTCATGAAAATTGTTTTCACTTCTTTGACACTTTTCAAAAACTTGCAAATGTATGCTTTATTTTGCTTTATTTTTTTCAAGAAATGGAAACCAAAGGTTATGTGGTGTTGAAATTTTAAAAAAAACTTGAAGCAAAGGTTTTTATAATTAATTTCTAGAAACTTAAAAAACTAGAACCACAAGTCATTAACAGATTCAAAGAACTACATAAATTGGTTGGGGTTGTGATGTGTAGGATTTGGTGTGTTAACTTTTATTAACTAGAGAATAACTTTAAGGTTTAGGAGTTTTGAAATACATGTAAATCACAAGTAGGTTTAGGATCAAAATTATGTATGTTTATTACATAGTTATGGAAATGTATGTTTTTGTTTGCATAAATATTTTCTCATTTTTTTATTGTCTATGTAAAATTAGTAAAATTAAAATCTCGATTCCCTTCACAATTCTATTCCATGAAACTTTACATTCATATAACTTATTTTTATCAAGTGAAAGTGTTTTCAAAAATCACAAACATTCATTTATATATTAACCAAAAAGAAACTAAACAAAAAAAAAAAATTTAATCTACACATCACATGGCTCCCCATGTGATTTCACATGTATAAAGTGACAAATAATCTTCACATAAATTATCATGTGAAAGTCAATGCACGATGACCAAATCATAATGAAACAATGAAATCTTATTAATAAATAAATCATTAAATTTAACCGTTAAATAATTATGTAGGTAATAGTTGAACTACATCAAATTACATACACATTATTTTCATTTGAGCTGCATTAAATTATTGTTGTGATGTCCCATTAATACATAGTAGTTCATGAAGTTAAAAAGTTTTTTTCTTCTTTTAGAGGGGAAGGATAAACCCAATAAAGGAAATTTAGTGTGACTGTAGACAAAATTGCAAAATGACATAATGCTTACATTAGAGTTATCCATAAAGTCACCCAATTAGAGGGACCAAAATGGCCAATTTCGACATAATAAGGCATTAAACATGTAATCGGGAATGAATTTTTTTCAAAACGAGATAATTGGGATCCAAACTAGGTTTTCCACCAATTTTGGAGTTTCATCATATCTTTTTTTTTTTCCCTAAACACCTCCATTATTGCTACATGTATTTTCACTACTCTTACTTGTACAATTATTATAAATGCCTCTCAAACCTTGTGCATTAAATGTCAAGTTTCAACATTTCATACTAAGATCTTATAAAATTTCCATATTTTGCAGATACTACTAAAAAAAGGGACGAGGGGTGAAAAACAAGGCGACTTTACAGATAATTCTACTCCACTTCATGTATTTGAGAAAATGAAAAGTTCACCAATAATTTCATCAACCTTTCAAGAGGAAATAAATATATATATATTAAAGTTTTCCTTAAAATCATGCCTTGTTGAGCATGAGTTTCACCTCTTATTTGGTGCATTATCCCCTTTTTACTATTGTTTGCAAGGTCTAGCAACAAGGGGCCAAACTTTGAAAACTCAGTATGAACATGTTTTCAACAACTTTTTTATCACCCCACTAGCTACCCACCTAATAAACTATGTTATGTTGGGGTTTAGGGTGGTCCAAGGAGCCCATGGATATTATAGACTAAGGGGTATGACCATATAGGCTACTTATGGCTATATGTGATTATATAGTGTATATATGGTTATATAAACTTTATATAACTATATATGTTTATATATGGTTATATGAGGTTATATAAGTTGCATGAGGCTATATAGGATTTAGGACTTGAGATTTTAGGGTTTTGTTTGTAAGGTTTGTCTTTGGTTTTTTTAGGGTTAACTTTTGGGATTAAAAATTTTAAGGTTTTTTTTTTAAGGGTTTGTCTTTGGTCTTTTTAAGGTTTACAATTAACCTTTGAAACTTGATATTTGAGATTTCAAAATTTTTAATTCATAATTAAATTAGTGGCTGATCTTTAGGGATTAATGTTAGGCTTAAGGTTTAGTAGTTTACATGTTTGATTTTGAAGGGTTGGGTAAAAGGTGTATGCAAAGTTTGAAAAGCATGGTGAAACTAAATGCCAAGGATGTTATTAGACAACATGATAGGTTTAAGGGAAGATTATAGGGCTATGGCTCATGGGGACTATATAAAATGGAGAAAGAATTCAAACTAAATTTTTTCTTTTCATTTTCATTTTATCACATTAAAGTTTATGTTCCCATTTTCATTCTAGCACATCAAAGTCTTTCTCTTTTCATTTCACTCTAACACATCAAAGTTTCTCTTTTCATCATCACTTTAGTATACTAAAATATTTTTTTCTTTTCATCTTCATTCAAGTAAACAAGATGTCATCTTCAAGTTCAAACCATGATTATTCCTCAAGTGATGATGAAATGTTGTTTGATGAAAGGAACCAAGAAGTTGTTATGTTTTTCCAATGTGCTTTTAATGCTTTCAACTACTATTTGTTTATGGTTAAAGCCTATAGGTTAATAATAAACTTTGAGACTCAAAATAAAGTTTACAAAGAACCATTTGGATACATGGATAGAATGCCTAAGGCAAAAATTAGTTACCTCAATTCCTAGGCTCATAGGGGAAAATGGAGGAAGTTGTGGAAGGTTTGGAAACCCTGGCTAGGGGTGGGATCAACGTCAAGACCCCACCTAGGCTTAATGAGAAATAACATGAAAACCATAAACATAAAGGCTTGTGTTTTTCTTGCCACCAACCTGAGCATCAATCTTTCCAATGCCCAAAAAGGCCTCACCAAGCACCAACCTTTGGTCTAATAGCACCTAAGGAAAACAAAAACAAAAAAAACCATAGGGCGAAGGACGAGGGGCCTATTCAAGCATTGGTAGCCATATTGGAATGAATGGTGGCACATAACCTTACTATGATTTGCATTGAGGGGGTAATTGTTGGAAAGCTTACATTGGTGTTGGTGGATCTTGGTAAAACCCACAATTTAATGTCTAAGGTTTTTGCTACTAGTTTAGGCCATCCCATTAGAACCATGGATCCATCTAGGATTTTATTACCCAATGATCAAGTCCATATCACAAATATTTTCATGAAATATGTGCTAGTTAATTTCCAAGATTGGAAACCTACACCAATTTTCAAGTTTGGCTAAAAAGCGTTTACACTGTCATTTTAGGCATGCAATGGTTGGATTCGATGGATGCATGGGTAGCATGTAAATATGGATAGTTTGTGACATAAAACTTAATGACTTTGCCTTCAAACTTACAAGTATGTGAACCTACCTAATTCCCTTTTATTTTTGCCAAGCAATTTAAGAAATGTGTACAAAGGGATGTTGAACTATTTACCATAAGCGTGATCTTTTCTAAAATAAATCTTAAAAGTGGTTAACATTATATCCATGTGAAGGATCAAAATGTCCCTAAGATGGCTTTCATAACCAATTATGGGCATTATGAATTTATGGTGATGCCATTTGGACTAACAAACGCCCCAACCACATTTATGACTTTGATGAACTCCTTGTTTCAAAAGGACCTAGGAAAGTTTGTGTTAGGGTTTATGTCCATAACATTTTGGTTTATTCCAAATCCAAAATAGAACATTTACTTAGGGACTATATTCGAAGTTTTAATAACCAACCAATTGTATGCCAAATTAAGCAAATGTGAATTTGGTGTACCTAGGTAAACTACCTTGGACAGGTAATATCAGACAAAGGAATAGCAATTGATTCCAAAAATATCAAAGTTGTGCCTAAATCTCCAATCCCCAAGGATAAACAAAAGTGAGAAGTTGATTGGGTTTGGCCAATTATTATAGGTGTTTTATGATTTTTTTTGTTCAAATTGCAAGACCTTTAACTTATCTATTAAAGGGGAAAAACAATTCCCAAGGTATATAATGGAACCCTAATTATGAACAAAGTTTTCAAAACCTGAAAAGTGCTTTGACCTTTGCTCCTATATTGGGAGTTATTAACCCCAAGTTGGGTGAGCTGGTATTATGCACTGATGTTAATGATCTAGCCGTAAGTGTTGTGTTAATGCAAGAAAGGCAAGTAATTGCGTATGAATTTAGAAAATTAACTCCTACAAAACTAAAATACGCCAACCATAAAAAGGAGTTGTTGATTAATCCATGTTTTGAAATATTGGAACCACTATTTTTCAATAACATAGTTCACAATTGAAACTGATTGTGAAAGCTTAAAATATTTAACCATCAAACCTATTTTAAGTAGGAGGCAATGTAGGTGGGTGGAAAGATTACAACAATTTGATTTTGGTCAATCAATGCAATATGTGAAAGGCAAAGAGAATGTTGGTCATAAAGAATTATTTTTTTGGCCATGCATGAAAGGGGATGTATGAAAACATATGGAAAATGTTTTATGTGTCAAATAATTAAAGTTGAACAAATTAAGACCTTAGGCTCTATACAACCACCATTGGGGGTTCCTAATAACAAGTGGGAGTCCATTAACATGGATTTCACAATGGGTTTGCCTAGAAACTCGAAAGGGCATGATAGTATTTTTGTGGTTGTTGACCAACTCACAAAACATGCCCATTTTATAACTACCAAATCCACTATGTCAACCATTGATGTTGGCAAAACTATTTTTTCGTGATTTTTTTTGTTTACATGGTTTGCCAAAAGAAATTATTTGTGACCAAGATTGAAAATTTGTAAGCCAACTCTGGGGTCCTTGCTCAAAATGTTGGGCACCAAACAAAAAATGAGTAGTGCATATCACCCCAAAACATATGCCCAAATAGAAATAATCAATAGTGTTTTGGAAAATATGTTAAAAAATTATGTTTTTGGGCATAAACAAGTGACATGGAAGCAACACTTATTTCTAGTGGAATTTTCCTATAATGTAAATTGGCATTCCTCCATTAAAACCAACCCATTTGATGGCCTTTATGGTTAGGAGTGTTTAACTCCCCTTTCTATTTCAACACCCGCCTCTAAAGTGGAGGGAGTTAATAAAATGATAACCACCATGCATCATACTTTAAAATTGGTCAAAGAGAGAATGCAAAGTGCTCAAGACCAGGCTAAATTTTACAAGGATAAAAATTGTACCCCTCAAGAATTTGAGGTGAATGGAGTCTTTTTATGGGTCAAACCTCAACGTAATGGCGTAAAACTAAAGAAATGCCAAAAATTATCCCCTAAATTTTGTGGACCCTTTATCATAACGATTTTTTTTGGAAATGTAGCCTACCAAATGGATCTCCCAAAGTCCTAACAAATCCACAATGTATTCCATGTTAGCTTGTTAAAAAAAAAAGTATAAGACCCCTCTCATGTTTTCCTTGAATTACCTTAGACTTTGGATGAAGGGAACACCTTAGCAAAACCCAAACAAATTCTAAAAACTAAGATATGCCAACATTAAAATAAAATTTGGAATGAGGTGTTGGTAAAATGGAAACATTATCTTGTTGATGAGGCAACTTGGGAAAATGAAGCAAAATTTAAAGTTAACTTTTTTTATTTTTGTCAAAAAGGACAATGACCTCTTTTTGGAGGGGGAGTAATGTTAATGTCCAAAGGATGATGGAGAGGATGATGGATAGATATGAAGAATTATTGACAAAAATTAGAAAAAAGAGGTGGCATTAATAGTTTTACCTAGGATGTGGCAAATACTTAAAAACCTAGCTACAATGGAACATGCATGGGGGAGAATGTGGCAATTACTTATAAACTTAATTACAATGAAACGTGCACCGGGAGAGCATGGAAAATAAAAAGAGAGAAGGCTAGCAAAAGAGGGGAGTTTTTTTGCTTGTCTAAGAAAGGTAGGAAGGAGGAGAGTAGAGAAGAATGTCTCCACACTTGCATTTGGGTGGTGAAAATCGTGCCTTGATGTTCATAAATTGTAAAGGAACTAAAGGTGTGTGTGTGTAATTTTTGTTGTATTTTTGGTTAATAAGTTACAAAATGAAATATTACTCCTTGTTCACTAGAATCACAAGTTCATGTAATAGGGTTGCAATTACAGGCCACTTATAGGGACTATTGTGTGCTTAGGCCACCCAAGGGTTTACCTTGGGTAAGTAAGAACAATTTTCTTTAGGTTTAGGGATTATTGTTTAGGCGCCCATTGGGGCCTGGTTTACCTTTTGTGTTTTTTTTCTTTTAATTATATCCCAATGACCATGGACTTGAAAATAATAGTGAGCGATGCTATTTGTGGTAAATGACCATGAGGATGAAGGGATTGGGGCATTTGTTGATTGAGTGGTGGGGGTCTGAAATGTTTTGGCCACAATGTGGGCCACATGTTCCTTATTTAAAGACCTCATCAACTTCACATTTATGGAATTTGAAAAGCTAGCAAGTCAAATAATAAATCTCCTCCCATGTGAACCTTCTTGGCCCTCAAAGTTGCATGATTAAAGGTAGGTTTTAGGGTTTGCAATTAGGGTTTAAGGCCTGACATTAGGTTTTGGGATGACTTAAGTTTGAATTTTGGGTTTAGGGGTTGGGATTACGGTTTGGGATGGCATAAGTTTGAATTTTGGGTTTAAGTTTGTTTTTAAAGGTTAGGGTTTTAACATTAAGGTTTAGGTTTTAGGTTCTAGGGTTTTGATTTCAGGTTTGAAATTGGGGTTTAGGGTTTACAATGACTCAAGTCTAAATTTGGGTCTATGGTTTGTCTTTTAGGGTTAAGGTTTCAACATTAAGGTTTAGGTTGTATGTTCTAAGGTTTTGATTTCAAGTTTGAAATTGGAGGTAGGGTTTAGGGTTTATGTTTTAAAATTAGGGTTTAAGATGGTTTAAATTTGAATTTTGGGTTTAAGTTTGTTTTTTTGGTTTTGGGTTTCAATATTAAGGTTTATCATTAAGTTTTAAAGTTTTGATTTTAGGTCTGAAATATTAGAACTAAAATTTTAGGCTTGAAATTTAAGGTTTTAAAGCTATACTTTTGGTTTTAAGGTTTGGGTATTAAGGTTTAGGTTTTAAGGTATGAAATTCAAGGTTTGAAGTCCAACATTTAGGGTTAAGTTTTAAAATTTAAGGTTTTAAGGTTTAATATTTGAATCAATATCATGTTAGGGGATGTGCCGATGGTCATGGGGAGACCATCAAGGTTGGGGCCCAAACAATGGTTTTTATGCTTGATATTGTTCATGAAACACAACAACATCGCCATCTATGATGCCTTCATGTGGAATTGGGCAAAATCATCATTGTGTGATGATGTGATATTCATCGCATCATGCATTAACCATGCCCTAGTAAATGAAATTTGTTGGCCATCATTTTTTGAAAGGGTTGTCTTGGGTAGTCAATTGTGTGAATTGTCCGAGTGCTTAGGGTTCATCCACAAGACATTGGTTGAGATCCAAAAGCCATGGAAGGGTTCAAAACATTGGACATGGTTCAATTGCTACAAAAAGATATATGCAATGAAAAACATTGTGGTTTTAAACCACCATGGATTGTTTATTTATATTGGTTTGGATTATAACGGGTCTTATCACAATGTAAACATTTTTCAACATTCAAACATTTATCATGAGTGTTGTTAATATTTCACCCATTGGGATGATTATTTTAAGTATCTATTAGGGGATTCAAGGTACTTGGGGGAAGAATTGTTCATCATGAAGAGGATGGGGAAATGGAAGGTACCACCAGATGTAAACCATGATGGTGCCATCCAAGCTTACAACAAAATGCATGTAGGGTTTAAAGTCCAAGTGGAATGGGGAATTGGTGGATTTAAGCAAAAATGGAAAGCCATTCGGTCATTGGAGATTAAAACCTTGACCATATCACACAATATGAAACTACTAATACAAGTTTAAACTTGCAAAATTTTGAAATTTAAAATGTAAGGTTTGGTATTATGGTTTTTAGATTTGAGTTTAGGGTTTTAAGTTCAAAGGTTTTTTATTAAGGTTTAAGATCAAAATATAAGGATTCAAATAGGGTTTAAGGTTTTGAAATATAAGTTTGAATACTGGTTTAGGGTTTGAATTATGATTTTAGGGTGTGGATTAAGGGTTTACATGCACTACTACAAAATGTGGGTGTAATTCAATAATCCTTGTTCATTAGAGCAATGAATTCACTGCTTCTTCATTGGTCCCTGTTCACTACAACTAGTGAATTCACTCAAAATCTAGTGAAATCACTTGGTGTACAAAGACACCTTTTGTTTTAGTGATGTGTAGATTTAAGGTTTAAGGTTTGAAATCAATGTTTGGGTTTTAAGCTTGGAAATTAAGGTTTGCATACCTAAGATTAAGTTTTAGGGTTTAGGTTTTGAAATTAGGGTTTATAGAATTGGGATTAGGGTTTAACGTGTGTAATTAGGATTTGTAAACTTGGGATTAGGGTATTAAGGTTTGAGGTCTAAAATTAGGGTTTTAGAATTAAGTTTGTGGGGGGTTTGAAATCAGTGTTTTAGGTTTGAAATTAGGGGTTTAGGTCTAAATTTTCAAAAAAATCTGGATTACACAATCACAATTGTTACTTGGGAATAATTATTCATTGTAAATAATGATACTTACTTACCTAGTTATTTTCCTAATATTTAGTAGTTAGTTTACATAATTTTCATCACCATTTGAATTTGAATTGATCATATGACTGTTTTAGGGTGATCATTTTTGGTAAGACAATAGATAATTGTAGAATATTGATTTTTGGGAAAGTATGGAATAAAAACATGTTGTTTTCTAGAAAAACTTTGACTCCATGGCTAGTTTTGTTGTTTTGATGTTTTTTCAGACTTTTCATAGCTAGATTGAAGTTTTAAACCTAAATATGAATAAATTTGATTGAACATAATTTATTAGTATTAGTTTCATGATATGATTTGGTCCAAATTTTGATTAGAATATAGAATAGGAATTCGGTATCTACCAACAATGTTTTTACATCATTATGTTAATTACGATTCCAAAATAGCACTAACTTTTGCTCTAAACTTTTCTTTTTAAATCACATTTAAATCTTGAGCCATCTTCAAATTGTTAAGATTAAATTTGTTTTTTTTCTCACGATTGATAGCCATCTTCCCTAACAAGAAGGCATCATTGATATTAGACATCCAAGAAAATTGACTTGCCATGGTTGCCAACATAATGCTCCTAAAATTCATGGCTGCAATTTCACCCTTATTTAATTTTGCCTTAAGGCTTTACAAATTCTTTCAAGGTGGTCAATTTGATATGATATGAAAAACTAGCACCAACAGAAGGTGCATCGAATTCATTAAAGGGAGGGCTATGACTAGGACTAGGGCTAGGATATGTGGTTAGGGTTATGGGTGTGCAATCAATGAGGTTTTGTTGCTTTTTCAAAAGATTCCAGATTACATCTCCATTAATGGATTTCAATTGTTCGAAAATCACATCACATTAAAATGTGGTTTGTTTTGAATGCTCTTCATTGGAAATACCCATATGGGACTCATCTTTAATTCCTTTAAAGTTTATCACAAACAATCTTTCAATTTTTTTTCAACAAAATGAAGGTCTGGGTAAGCTTTTAGTTAATTTTGAAAGACAAATTTCTAGACCACATTGGGGATGAATTGAGTCCCATGCTTTTTGCCAATATTATACATGGCATAGTTACAATTATACAATGTTATAAGTGTGTTAATGTGTGCAAATTCCACAATCTATTGAAACAACTAGTTTCTTTGGCAGGGTTGCTTGGCCTTGGCCTTATGCAATGCCACTAATTCAAACATTTGAGTTTCAACCATGAACTCATTAGTTTATGAAAAGCTCCCAATTCCTAAAAACAAACCTACAATTCATATTGAAATGACCTTAAAAAACTTAAGAGTGGTGATTAATAACCAATTATTGGTACCATTCAACAATAATCTACATGAGGCAATTAAGTTTGGTATGCAAGGTTTACAAGTAGGTCAAAAGGACTAGAAACAAAACCAATTGAAATAAGGGATCCAGGGCTTCATGACAAGGTAATCAGAGTTTGGGTTTGAGACATTACCAAGAAAGTCAAAATTACCAAAAACAAACCTAGCTAAAACATGGCTTTTCTTTCCATGGTAAATTTGTTTAATAATGAAGTTCAATTTTCATAGGCCGAAAATAAATCAACAAGGTTCATTCCAAAACTCTAATATTTATGCAAAAATATACAATCAAACTTCAAAGATATACAAGATAAAGAACATTAGATTAAGTCTCTTTCAATTCATTCATGTTGTTCAAATGAGCTTTCAAACTCATTTAATTCCT
>Ga0116227_10002284_pt1 | contig 43639 bp, 20 predicted proteins | sample S1TSphgellanicum_FD_89693 | JGI IMG/M metagenome (GOLD analysis project Ga0116227, IMG submission 89693) | Host-associated microbial communities from peat moss isolated from Minnesota, USA - S1T2_Fb - Sphagnum magellanicum MG | ecosystem: Host-associated > Plants > Peat moss > Unclassified... | reverse complement strand
TACCCCCCCCCCCCCCCCCCCCCCCAACACCTTAACCCTAATCCTGGAGACTGGGTTCTCCCCCGCCAGCCCAGCTCTTGATCGTCTCTCCCCTGCTCTCTACGAACAAATTACGAGCAACCCAACACCGTCTCTCGCACCATTCTCACACCACAATCGTTCACAATCCTTTCAGCTCTGGTTTTCTTCAGCCCCTCTGAGACACACTGCACAAATGCACCCTCTCTCTCTCTCTTTCTCTCTCTCTCAGAGAACATTTGTCTGTGAACAGAAAGCCGCTGCATGCAGGGGTTTAGGTGGGTTTTGCCCGAGGGTTGTCGTCCCGGGTATTAATGTGTCAGGGCATGTTAGGATATCGATCTGGGGAGGGGGTATGTAAAAGATTTGAAAATAATTTGAAACTTCCAACTTGGAATCTGTAAGAGTGATTGCCACAGACTCTCTATTAGAAGAAGGATTATGCTCTAAAACTTTATCAACAAGGGATGTGTCACAGTGTTGGTCTTGGGCATTTACATTGAAGTATCTTAAGGCAAAAGAAGAATTATGAGAACTCAAATATTTCACCACGCAAAAATATAATCTTCAAAAAATCCTCTCAAAGAAACCAAAATCCTTCAAGATATTATAACTCTGATAACTAATCTCAAGTTTCAACACAAGCCAAAATATCACCTTCCAAAAATCCTCATATAAAAATAGACCTATTATTACCTAGGGGCCAAAATCCCTTAAGCTAATGTACTCTATAATGAATCTAAACACAATGTCCTTGCCTCGGTAGGCAAGGCCAACAAACAGAAACGAACATTTAGTGTAAGGTAACACCTAAAGACGAGTAGGGCATTACTGAAAGGAGGGGCTGCATAATATGTGATGGTTGAGAGCTGCTGGCCTGATTCAGTACTGCCTTCATGTGAGAGCATTACCCACATCAAGATGCTGCAAAAATTGCCTCTTTCTTTCTAAAGGAAAGATTGGCCAAAAAAATGGATTAACCTGCTCCAAGAACATAATAAGAGCTTGTTCAGAAGAAAGAAGATCTTGGCATCAAATGGCAGAACCTGCTTCAAGAATGAAATAATTAGTGTTGGGTGAGTGCCCATTTGGAGGGTTAGAACTATGGATTTTAGTTTGTAAGAAATCGAATTAAAGTCCAGTCTAACTTTTGGAATTGGTTTTCGAACCAAAACTGGAACTTATATTTTTGAGGAACTGCATTCAGAACCAGATTCTCAATTCCATTTATATGTGAAACCTGAATTTAAACTGAGATTTTCTTTTTTATTAAATTTGACAAAAAAAACTAGAATCAGGGGCTAATCAAAGATTAATTAATAGGTAATTACAAGGTCTAATCAAAAGTTAGCCAAAACCAAAGTGGAACCAGGTCTGATTTAGAACTGAACTGGAATCCCAAAAAAAAGAACAAACAAAACAAAACAAAACAAAATTGATAACCAAACCCAAAACCAGATTCCCAGTTCCATTTATTGAGGAATCAAAACTCGAACCCAAATGGCTCTAATTTAGTTTTTAAAACCAGAACCAGAGGTTCTTCATAAACATAAAGAAACCTCTAACACTGGAAATAACCCCTCTTTTAGGCAACAAGAAATTACACTTGAATTTTCCCTTCAAACAAATCCTACAGGACTGCACCGAAAATGGCCATTATATACTTGTGCAAAATACATTTGGCTAATTTAATTATTAATGGTCCGGTAGCCTTGTGTGGATGTGATTCACATTGCCAAATGACTACCATTATTTTATATACAGATTTTTTTTTGGTGCATACCTATAAAGAGTCACGAATTCAACCCAAGTTCCAAGAAAAACTCATGAGTGCACCTGGAGCCCAAATCTCATTATAATCATCTCATAGTCTAAGTTACTCAAAGCAAGGACAATCATAGCAAAATGGGATAACAGGTTTCAAACATTTGACATTAAAAGCATTAGATTTATAATCAAGGGTTCATCATTTTGAAGGTTTGCACCTCACATCTGTGAAAATCACTCCTACAAAAGAGGAGGGATATTACAAATACTCCTGAAGAGTGGCAGGGATCTTATACCTAGATATAAGCATAAGACCCCTCCCCCCCCAACTATTAAGGAGTAGGAACCCTCCCCCTCCTATACCTCATGATCTACATATGTTCAGGTTCATGATAACTTCGCCTCATGCTTTAGAATGGGTACCTACCATGGGAAGGGGACATTCCTAAAATGTGGAGCTGGACAGAAAAATTTGCAAAATTTGAACACTACCAATTTTCAGTGCAAGAATTTTGAACTACATGGAATTTAAGAAACTGGATGCAAGGTTGAACCACTAAATGTCCCATTAGCACCATGTATGCAAGAGAAACACCAATGTAAGAATCCTGCCAGTGTATGAGTCTCAACCTACATGTGTGTGACCCATATTTACATCCACATCCACCACAAGTGTGACAAACTCTCATGAGAGTTTTAGCTAACTTTGTGCACTAAACCATATTCACGTTAGTATGTACAAATCCAGCATCCTCGCAAATAAGCTGTGAGGTTTTCACCTTGAGAAAGAAGACATATGTGAGCAGAGTGCACCTTCCAAATGTATAAATGACTGGGAGTGGATGATGGGCATGGGAAGAAATGTCGCTCTGTCTTGACCTCCTACTGCACTACAAAACTATTCATGTCCAGGTTTTGTGTAGAAGGGCATCATCACCTCTCTGCACCAGTTACGACAAAACAACTTAGCAAACCAAAACAGTGACATTATGCTGCAATAATATCACTGCTCATTGAAATAGATAAACTACTTGCAAAGCTGCATGACCACACATACGCACTACCTACAAATATTAGCATCTTTTTGCAACCAAAGAGAACCAAAAAAGTGCATGCACATACATGAAAAACTGTGGAGATTGTAATTCGAAGACAGCAAATGAAGACAAGAATGTGCATTCCAGCATTGTGATACTGGTTAATCTGCAAAAAATATACCCATTCCTTAGTCACCCCTTACACTGGACTACAAAAAAATAATGAGAAGAGAAATTCAGAAATGCCTTAATAATCGGAAAAGGAAAAAGGGTGTAAAGTTGTGTAGCACCTACCTGATTTCATGAATTTCTTCTTTGGATCATGCATATGCGCCAACTGCATGGTTCAAAGTTGCAGTCAATCCTCTAGTTGGTATTCCAAAGGATCCCCCATATTGTCTTGAGCATGCTGCTTTGCAATTTCTCTGTTCAGAACTGTCTCATAGGTGAGAAGATTAAAATATTCATCATATGGGTTGCGTGCAATGATCTGTGCTGCCTTCTGCTGCAAGCTTTTGAAAGGATCTTGCTCAACTGTTTTCTTTTTGCGGTGCTCTCTGATACCAGCAATGACATCCTCTGGCACTCCAGCCATCACCCATCTGCAATGACAGCATTCACAGGTTATAAAAGGTCATTGAACCAAAGAATGCACATAAAGCAATAAAGCTTCGTGTCCGTACAGAGAAATAAGGGACCTCGTCATGGCTGTACTCCTCCCACTTTGATTCAGGAAATAGCCACCCAAGCCAGTAATTTCAGCCATATCTTTGAACCAAGATCTGATCATGCCTTCTGACACATTCACTCCTTTCTTGAACCAAATCTGCACAAGAAAAATAATCAAAACAACATCATGAGAATATATCCAGCAACTATTAATGAGACAGTGAAGAACAGATATATCAAGAGAGCTTATCGTCTGGATTCATACCACACTCCGGCTCTCAATTCGCACAGTTAGAAACAAGTGGCCATCCACAGCCAAGGGTGGGAAGTGTTCAGCAAGAGTTCTGAAAGTGCTTATGACATCTGTATCATGTGAATAAACAGGTTTGAAGGGCTCGTCTTCAAGAAGTGATGCAGATGCTTTGTGGCTTTTTGAGAGCCTACCATTGTACCTGAACATACACAAGGAAACCATGTCAGAATAACCACAGAAGAAAAGGCCAGAGAATGAGGTAGAATCAGAAGCTCCACATACATACGTCTGGGCAGAGTACTTACTCTAAGTAATAACATCCTTCTTCATCTTTCCCCAATCTGAAGTCTTTGAAAAGCAAACTCCACATGTCCTTGCTACCTCTGATTAAGAAAACCGTTAGACAATAGTAGGCAAACCGCTTTTGGCATCCTGGAGCAGTGTTTTTTTGGTAATTGGGATGGTCCAAAATCTTTTGTTCATCACTGAACATCTTTGGTTCTGCATGTACACCATCATATCGACTCTTTGCCATAGCATACTGGACAGCCTTTCCCGCAGCAATAAAGTCAGGGTGTGTCTGGATTTTGAAGGTGGGTTCCATCACACCTGTAAGCTTGATTCTCAATTGCTGCTCTCGGACCAAGATTCGGTTGTAAGCAAAGAACAGATTCATAATGCTACAAACAAATCAAAAGGAACTGACAAGAGTCAGCAGGGAAGCCTACAATAAAAGCCACCATTGAAGAACAAACTGTGCAGAAACGTGCAGACAAAACATAACTGCAGGAAAAAGGTAAACCACCAGCTAGCTGCATGAGAGATGGAATTACCTGGCTGCTGGGTATCTCTTGCCACTCATGTTGCAAACTTGCATGAAAAACTTGCTCAACAATGTGCCAAGTTCTGGAAAGGGAATGTCCTCGATCCGCCGTGTATCATTGAGGCGTTGGGCGATTCTCCAATTGTTGAACCTATTACGGGCCCAATTGTCATTACCTAAAGATGCATTTTCCATTTCTTGCTCAGATTTACCACAAGGATCCTCCATATGGGAAGTAAAATCCCCAATTTCAGCAAGAATTCCAGCTGTTTCACCATGGTTTCTTGGTTTTTCCTCCTGTTGCTCCAGAGCTTGACCATGATCCGCACCCACCACACACAAAGCTACATGCTGCAAAGGGGCAGTGGTGCGCATCCACTGACTAGGCAAAAGCTGCCCAGGTACACATTCATCCTCTGCTCTCCTCTTCCCTTTTTGACAATCAATCCCTCCAGCAGGGTCGCACCCATCTCCAATTAGTCTTGTGGATTGTGCAACAAATTCAGTCATGGTTGGAGCAAGAGAATCACTCAAGGGGAACATACTACTGTCATTAAAATTTGTCTCACTGCTATTGGGATCTACAACAGGCGTGAAGGTCATCTCAGAAGTGTCGGTGTTGCATTCTCCAGAAAAATCTGCAGCAGCATCTGCAGAAGCTGCCATTGTTGTGCTTCTTGGAGATACAGGGCCTTCAATAAAACCTGACTTCAGAGGGCTCTTTGGGACTTTGAAAACATGGTCCTTCACATTTTGCACCTTCCCCTTCATTGACATCAAGGGACCCATGGAGGAATCATTCATAACAGCAACATCCACTTCCAAACCAGGTTCATCAATCTCAGATGAAGCCATTACATTCACCATTTTGGACATGTTGTCTGTTGCTGTTGCAGGGTCTTCCAAAGTATCATTGTCTTTAAGAGCATCACAGAATGAGGCAGCACTGTTCTTCTCCTCTGCATCATCATCTAGCAAGTTGATGTCGGTTGCCATAGTGATGATAGAAACAAAATAATAACAATTTGGGCTTCTTCAAGTCTTTCAAAGAACCACAAAATTCAGGAGTCACAACTCACAACTGAAACATGCATGCTGAGAACTTCTTCAACAATTGAATCACTGCATTGACCTACTACTCATCCAAAAAGAAAATTCCTTTGAAGCAAAAGCTTTATTCCCCCAGTTTTCTGCGTGCACTGCCATCATCACAAATCGCCACCTCCGCTGCTTTTTTGAAACTCATGAGAGACACAAAATGACGGTCTGCATACATCTCACAGAATCACTTAATAGAGTTCCTTGCATTGCTGAACAGAACGCTCCAGTAGCACAACAACAGTGATGAAAAAAAGGTTTCAAGCAAACTTAGACAAGAAACAGCTCCCCAAAACTTCCACATCCAATTGGAGCCACGGATACAGACACACAAGAAAAACACCAAATTACTTTACCGATTATCGAAGTCCCTCCTCCTAACCCTCGCGTCGAAACCGTTGTGGTGCTCACAAGGGAGGAGGAGGAGGAAGCAAGCCCAATAAATAAATATATACAAATAATTAAATTTTTTTTTTTAAATCTCAAGAAACAGAAACAACAATGGCGTTTCTGATTTCTACCCGGAAAAATATCCTCAGTAAAAAGCTGCTGTCCACACCTATCCTCCGTCCGTCACAAAACTAAAACCATTGCGAAAGCAGAGGAGGTAAAAAAAAGCCAAACAATAAAATCTCTTAGATGAAACCCCGACGCACGCACGCACAGACGCACGCACCTACCTATTCACAGAAATCCGGAACACAAAAAAAAAATCTCAAAATAAAAATCAGTTACGAAAGAAGAAGAGGCAACAGAGAGAAAAGTTTGTTGTTCTCTCTACAAACAAACAACAAGCATAATAACCGAGAAATCTATCAATCAATCAATCTCTCTCCCTCTCTCTCCTCGTCACCCGTTGTTGTTATATTAGGGCAGGTAGTGTACCTCTGCTCCTTCCGTGGCATTTTGCAGAAGCAAACGCGTTCAGAAAATTCCGAAAATTGTTCCCAAGCAAGCAAAAGAAACAAAAAAAAAAAAACAGGAAGAAAGAAAGAAAGAAAACAGAACAGAACAGAACAGAAGAAGACGATGCAGCAGCAGCAAGAGAGAGAGGTGAGAAAAGAGTGAGCGGTTGTGAGGGGATGGAAGCTCTAGAAACGATACTCGGTAGCCTAGTGCAGAGCAAGAAGACGCAGCGACAAGACTGGAAATCGTCTGAGCAAAAAGAAAGAAGAAAGAAAACACACACACAGAAGAGAGAGCAAAGAACGAGAAGGCACTCACCAAACAAGCGGTCATGGGATCGAATCCTGTCAAGTGCATGATAGAATAGGTACCTACCTAATATAAGGGAATTTTTTTGTGGGGGACATAGGTAGGTGAAATTATTAACAAATTTTGTTTGTTCTTGGAGAACCTAAATTATATTTAAAGCCTTTTTTTTTTTCTCTTCCCAGTTTGCATGATTTTGCCCAACGGTGAAATTCAAAACGAAAAAAACAGAAATGAAGTGATTTTGGAGGTTTTCAATCGCCAGAACTAAAGGGGGGTGGCCAAAACAACAGTAATAATAATTGCCAGATTTCTATATTTGGTTTTTTGTGTGTAGCTAGATATATAGAAGGTTTTTGCTGACTTAAGGTGTTTATTACGGTTGTTTTTCTATTTTAATTTTGGGATTTTTGAAAAAAAATTGGCTTATTTTTCCCCTTAGCCTCCTTTTTTTTTTTTTTAAAAAGGCTTTTTTAAGACTAATTAAATTGTGCTAAGTCTCCTTCAATGGCCAATTCAGCATGGGTGGAAGCTGAATCAGCCACTGACTCAGGCAGATTCTACAAAAATGTATGAAATTTCTTTCAGGATTACTGCCTTTAATGATGTTAAAGAGTGGGCCAGCTCAGGCCGATTCCGAGTGTTGCAAGCCTGTAATTGCCGATTCCGACTCTTGCAAGTCTGTAATGTATACAAGCCTATGGGGATTCTAGGAGCTGGAATCAGTCCAAGCCAGCCCACTCTCAAATATGTATGTAATTGATTGTTCATGGAAGAACTAAAACAGCGGAGTTTGCAGCTTCCTAATTTATTTCTCCAACAAATAATTTTCTATGAATTTCTTATAAACTCATAAGCTGAGATACAGCAGGAGGAGGAGGAGGAGGAGCAAGAGCTCAAGCTTTTCATTGCATGAGTCGCACAAAAACTCCATAGTCTCTTGAGGTGTTTTAGAAGCTGGATACGTGGGCAACAACATGATGGGGTGATCCTCGCCTATATTGTCAAAAAACCGGCTGTTGCTGCGTGAAGCTCTCTTTGGAATCCAGCAACAGATAGAGCTCTGATCTGTCTTGTTTCACATTGCACCTAGAACAATACCTGAATACAAAGTTCTGTGTGTACTACTGCTGCAATACTTTTTGTTCATACTTGTCGTGGTTGTTGCTGTTCCTTTCCCTTGATCCAGCATGGAGACAAGCACTGCCAGCATGCATCGTATTCAGCAACCAACAAGCAACATCACGTTGAGCTCCATGATTGCAACGTCAACCGAGAAGCATCAGCAACTAGCAAGCATTAGGTTGAGTTCCTTGACTGCAACCATGAATCACCAGCAGCAATCTCCTGCAACCACCATCTTTGTCACTACCGGTAAAACAATACCATGCTGATGAAAATACCAAAAACTATTGTCTTTTGAGCTTGAAGGTTAGAAGGAGCTTGAGAGGAGACGAATCTCCATGTAACCCAATTTGGCTAAATTATTTTGTGGATGATCGGCACTTTGGGTAGGGTAGACCTGCCTGCCTATGACCGAACATTTTGGCAGATCTTTCTCAATTCTTCTCCATTTTGAGTGATTTAAAATGTTATAAGAGCGCCTTCTCAAGCTCTACTAAACATCTTTGAAATGCAAAGCCAAAGAACCAACAAAAAAAAGCAATAAAGAAAATACATTTTTTCAAATTTTAAAACATGTTTTTTTCATTTTGACCCCTCTTACTTTCAAACCTCATAGCTTTCTTATTTCTTATTTAATTTAAAGTGTTATAGGAGCACCAACTAAAGTTCTACAAATCATCTTTGAACTGCAATAGCAACATAAAAGGTAATTTTTGAATGTTTGGGAATTGGCCTTTGTAATGTTTGGTGGTTTGTTTTTTTTTAATTATTTGAACCCATTACTTTGGGGGCCCATAAATTTTTCATTTTTAATTTATTTTTGACAATTTTTAATGTGTCAAATGCATCAAAAGAGGGGGTTTAAAATTTGTATGGACACCAAAAACAACAGAGCCCTCCCCTTGGATCCGGCCTGCCCTAAGCACTCAAGTGTTCAATCACCAGCTTGTCTACCTTAAATCATAAGATTCTTAAAAGAAACTAGCCATAGTGAACAACCACTCACAATGCACCATGAAGGATGGATGGTAAATGGTCATAATGCACCATTAAGGATGGATGGTAAGTGGTCAATAGACAATTTTTTATTGAGTTCCAATTCCCTAACTAACCACAATAGTTAGTTCAGTAGTTTTTCTTTACTACCTAACTATTAACAACCCACAAGCAGGTTGTTTGTGGGTAGGTAGTAAAAATAACTTTAGCTTTGTATAAATTGTAAACCATATATTTGCCTAGTATTTATTTATTTCCTACCTATATACCTATATATGAAACCTATTTCTTGCAAAATTGATTACCAAGGTGAAACCATATTATAATTTAGTTGAGGTTCATCCACAATTGAGTAATAATAGGCATCCAATAGATGATGTGCTAGCGGGTGTTGACTCATTGTGACCAAAAAACTATGTTATGGTAATGTCATTTTCGAGTACTAGGTTGGCTTTAATAATAACTCAAATGCTTGTAGGGATCCTTGGGTATGAATCAGTGTTGGTTGGGTACTAGTGTTCATCAATTATAAACTAGCAAATCTCAATTCTAGTTCAAATAACCTACCAAATACCAACCAAATATAAGTTTCGGAATGAATTGGGGGTCCAATTTTGGAACTGGGGTGTGAACTAACCCCTAGTTTCAATTTCATTAATAACTACAATTCAACCTAGCATTTAGTTCCAATGTGGTTTCTTTTTTTTCCTAACTATAGTTTTTTAACTTGGAAAAAAAACGATCATCTTTTTCATCTTCTTTCTCAGCCATGCATACATAATTTAGTCACTACAAATGAATAGGTGCAATTTGTGCACCTATTCATTCCCCTTACTATTGCGACGTATGGGTGTCTTCATTCTTGTTTTTATTCATTCTTGATTGCTTTTGCACATACCACTATTGTGCATCATCAGTGGTCTTCTTTAGTCCCTTTGATGCTTATTTCCCACTATTGACAATGTGTGTCCATAACCTTGAAGTGTGTGCAAGCCATAATGATTTTTTAACGAACTACTACACTTGGTCAGGGTTCCTTGTCTCTTCTAGACATCATAGCTAGTGCACTTTTATCATTAACCAATTTGTGGCAAACAGCTACTTTCTTGTCTTAAGTCTTCTTTGTTATCATTGATTATCATTTTGTAGCTTTAAGTCCTATTTGTTTAGTGTTTTTTTTTCTTTATTTTTCGTTGATTGTTTGCTTTCATTTTTTTCTTTGGGTCGTGTCTACTCGTACCCTCATTTGCCATGTACTTTTGATGGATGGGTTCATGTCCTTGATTTGTTTATACCAAGTTTTTCTTCTTCCTCAATTTGTGCAAAGTGATGATAGTTACAATAAACAAATCACACAACATCAATTATATAACCAAGATTGACCTTGTTATAGAAGACATTACCTCTTTCTTTCTTCCTAAAAACCCTTGGTTAGAAACTCCCAATTTCATTATTTTTTATCCCCAACAACTTTCTTTTGTTCAAAGTCTACCAAAAATATGATGATGAGTTTGTGTGGGTCAAGTGTTTTTTAAATCATGCAAGTTTGTGTATGGGATATGTGAGTGGTGATAACACAAATCGTAATACTAAACTTGCAATTCTTGAAGATCCAAAAGGCAAGTTCTTTAATATTCTCATACTTGGAAAGGAAGGAGGTGTCATCGGTGATGTAACATCTAAATATCTTTGGTGAAGAAAGGGGTGTCAAAGGTGATGCAAAATCTAAATATCTTTTGTGAGGAAAGGGGTGTTAATGATGATGCAATATTTGAATATCTTTGGTGCATTGATCTTCTAGGTAACAACCCTATGGCAGTTGCAATGGAGTCTATGTGTTAATCAATTTCACAAAAAGAAATGACAAACCTAAATTAAATTTGCTTTTGAAAAAATAATTCTTCACATTCAATAATGTTCTTATGTTAGGTTTTGGTTTTGCTACAACTAACACCTATATATGGTGACCCTTTAAAATGTTATTGTAGGTGGAATTTCTCCCTCCATCTTTGCAATTTTTTACATATGGACAATCATATTGTTCAAACTTGATTCCTAAAGCTTATTGATGTATCTTTTTTCATAGATGGAATGACAAATTTTGCTCATTTATACCCCTCCTTTGCAATTTCAATGGTTGGAAACCTATTCAAGTTTCAATTGTGAGTTTTTTTTAATGTTGTATAATTATATTTGGGGCAGTTGCAGATTAATGATATAAAAAAACAACACCATTGATGGTGAGACAACATTGTTTTAAAGCGGTCTTGGAAAGTAGAATTACGGTAGCATCAAAAATTGTTTTGAGGAAGTGTTTTGAAGTTAAAAAGGGGTGTGTGAGCGCAATTTGGGGGGGGGTGGTGGGGTTGGGTTTGAGGACAAAATTAAGAATTATTTGAAGGAAAAATCCAAAGGTGGTAAATACAAATGCATGAAACATGAAATGAAGTCAAGGCATTAATAAAAATTATAATCCATTAAAATCAATTATTAGTGTAGTTTAGAATTAGAAATAGGTACATTTGTTTGTGTCAATTTGACATTGTCAAAGCTTTGTGATACATGTAAAATACTTGAAGAAAATTCGTGGTATACGCGGAGAACACCTTATATCCATGAATTTCCTTCCTAGAAATTCGGAGGGAGGCCTAGTCATCAAGGGTGGGAAGGAAATTATCCCTACTTATAGTTGTAAGAACCTTCCAATTCATATGCCTCGTGATCTACATATTTGTTCATGATAAATTTTGCTTCATGTTTTATGAAAGGTAAAGCCCATGGGCAGGGGACATTACCAAAATACAAGGCTAGATTCAACTATCAACTCATTTTAGTCCCCTTATTTTGAAAATGCCCTCACCCTAACATTTTACCCTACACATTAAAAATAATAATAATTGATTTATTTGGAATTTTTTTAAACATTTTGCATTTTGGAACTGAACATGAATATTATTTGCAACCTACCGGTGATAATATCCATATAAGTAGCCCCAAGGAAAAATGGAATTTAGAATTAACCTTTAATTTCCACTCAAAACTAATCCGTATTCCATTTTTACTTTTTTTTTAACCTTAAAATTATAATTGAAGGTTCTTTATAAAATCAATAACTACCCAACATTGTTATCAACCAACATTGGGAGGTTATATAATTTATCAAATTATAACCACCAATTATATAATTGATTATAATTAAATACATAACCTTAATCCATGAAATCCAATAACCACAATTTATGATTAATTGACAATTTGGAAAATTTTGATAATCTACAATTTAACATAATTATATTAAATTTTTAAATAATATAACCATAACTAGAACATATCTCTAAATTTATGGTTATATTGGATTCAATTACTTGGTGTTCAACCATGTGTAAGTAATTCACCCATCATTTATAACCACAAGTACCCACTAATAATTTTCTTTCTTTTGTGTGTTTTTTAATTGCACATGATCAATAATAAGAGCATGGTGTTGTGCACGTTTGAATTCTTGAGTGAATTTTGGATTTAAATTGGATGTGTTTTTTGCATAACCACCATGTTACGAATTGCTTTTTAAATAATCATTTTATAACATAACCACAAGCCATTAAATGCTGAGAAAAATGATTTGTACTTTTTTTTTCATTTACATTTACTTGTAGATATTTTTATTTTTTATGAATCTTCATTATACTTAATTGAAATTATAGGTAAATCAAATTTTATTTTCATACACAATTCCAAAATGTCTATTTCATGACTAAATTCATGATTACATTTGGTAATTGTATATACTTAAACAATTGCATGATTAATTAGTCAAATAAAACTTGTTGAATAAAACATTTGGTCATGTAATCACAAACATGGATATAACTTTGATTTTTGTGACTGCCTAATCATAAAAGAAACTAACTTTAATCATTATTTATATATAAATAAATAATATGTCTTATATATTATATTTACCATAAATAATCTAATGTAATTATTTATATGATTTATTTATAATAATATTTATAAATAAAATAAATATATAATGAAATACAGTAAAAATATTTTAATAAATTATAATAACAATAATGATATTATTATTACATAATATCATTATTTTCATCTTGTGAATTTTTGACATGCTTCATTACTTACGCTAGGTTTCAAAAATAAAACTAAATAGGCACCTAGATTAAAGAGCCTATGGAATTAAAAATATTTGGTTAGCATTCCATCATTGACCAATACTTTGTCAATTTGTGAGGTTTGATCCTTGGAGGAGGAGAATAGAGATCAACTCTTTTATTAATAAACCACAATACTTGTTATAAAAACACAATGGTGACCATTTTAACTTCACCCATTCTTCATTCGAAATGTTGCACAAATGTCAGCTTTAAGATTTAATATTTTCTTGATATTTTGTCCAAATGAAAAAATTAAAAGTTCATTCTTAATGTTATTTCAATGATGTACACATTTATATTTACTTCTTTTTTTAAATGGATATTGTATTTCAACCAAAAAACTTTTTTTTTTTTTTTCATTTAAAAGGATTTCAATGTCCATTCTTTAAAAAAGATAAAAACTCAAGCACATGATTTAGAAATGGAAAAGATAATAACTTTAACATAATAATAAATAAATGACATATCCCCCACATTTTAAAACTTTTATTTGATTTAAATACTATACAATTTTGATCTATAGTGTACCATAATTTTAGTAGTAATTTTTTAATTTTGATGTATAGTATATAATTTATTAGCATATAATATTTATAAATAGATGATAAATACTTTATATCTAATAAGAATATTATTTATTTATTTTATATCAGCTATATTATTTATAATGTACAATAGTAATTTTAATATTAAATTTTAATTCATAACATATCAAATAATACTATACAAGTAATAATTTTTTGGATTTTTTTAGAAGAATAACAATTGTGATTATACTTACCATTGGCAACATGTGTTTTGTAGGATTTATTTATGTAATTAAAAAGTAGAAACCACCCTTAAGAAGATTTAACTAAACATGGCTACAAATTAAATATGAATTTTTTAAAAAATAATTGACGTTTGATAATCATGGTTACACACTAAAACTAACTATAGAAATCTAGTGATTTCTATTATTTTTCTTGCCTTCACACTTAGAAACCTTACAAAATTGCTTCATGTTAGAATTTTTTATTTTTAATGTTTTTGGCCAAATTTCATGAGTAAAAATTTGCTGTTAAATATTGGCAACCTCTTGGAATTGAATCATATTATTTTATATAATTACTAATTCTTTAAAAACTAATATTTTCAAATAATAAAATTACTTGAAACTAGGTATTGAATTTTTATGAATATTATATCATTAAAATGTTAAATTCACACATGTCATTAAATATTTTTTAAACATGTACAATATATGAAAAAGTTAGCAAGGTATTATATTTACATTAATTATGTTTTTCAAGGTTATAAAGGGTTTCAAATAGAAAATACAACAATTTTTCTCCTCTAAACTAAGATTTTAAAAAATGTGCATAATCAATAGATTGTCAATTCATAAATAATAGACATGGAGTCATATACTTATGTAATAGCAAGTTGACATGTGATTGTAATCATGTAATTACAATATAATCATATCATGATCATCACATGATCATCACAAATTAAATAAGTAGCATAATACAACAACATGACTAGAACTAAGATAGTCATAAAACATCTTAATCATGGAAAACACATCTTGGCGTTTATGATAGGGTTTAGGGTTTAATGTTAACCATAGGTTATCACAAAATTGTATAACCATCCAATATTATTATGAACCAAGGTTTTTTTATTCAAATTCCTTCAATAGGTACATTGGTGAAGTTCGCCAACATTAATTAACATTAAATGGCTCTTGTCCTAGGTGGGCTATAACATTCTTTATAGCTTGTTACTATAAATGACAATTTGGGAAGTTCTTAGGACTAGATGTGATTAATTTTATTAATATTATTTTTTAAATGGAAAATAAATCCCTAAAAATCCTTTTTTTTCAATTTCTAAAAAACATTCAACAAATAGTGAAATTTCAACACAATAAAAAACATTGGCATGAACATGAAGATTCAAGAACTACATGTCACCTTGTTGAATAAGTAGATGCATTCCCCTTTTTCAAAAATTGTAAAGTCATATAACTTGATAAGAATAGGAAAAAAAAAATCAATTATTTTGTTAAAATTAGTAATGGGAGACAACTTGGAGTTTGAAAAATAATAAAAATCAACATGCACCAAAAATTAGGTCTAGAGTTCTATAACTAATTAAAATTAATCAAATGCCAATCAAGTATAACCTATTGGTTAACTTTTCAAAAATGTTCAACTTGCTAACCTAAAGAACCTAAACTTGTGTTCAATTGCTTTTTCAAGGTTTCAATCATCGTTCTATTCTAACAAAAGGGTGATTCCATATTTTGATTCATGTGCTAGTTCCATCAAAAATGTGTCAATTGAAATCCATGTCAAAATAATCTACACCCCTTGAGTTTAACATTTCAAATTGAAATACTTGCCAAAATAATTGGTTTCAACCAATGTTAATAAGATCCCTAATTTAGAATTTTAAAATTGAAGGTTCAAATTCAAGTTCTTTCGATGAAACTATCTTACAACTATATTCTAGAAGTAGCTTTAACTCAAATTAGAGAGCCATTGGAATCAAAACCTTGGGAAAAAATTTGGAACATGATGTTAGGCTCTTTAAATAACCAAGTTGAACTTTTTTAATTAGCAAGTAAACTAATCATTATAAGAAATTAATTAATTTTAATTAATTGTAAAATCTCATAGATATATAAACTAGAATTTTAATTTGTAATAAAATTTTATACTTATACAATATCCAATTTTAGAGAGTGTAAAATGTGTACTTGGAACAAGAATTGGTTTTTGAACTAAGCTTAGAGGTTTTTGAATTCAAAAAAAATGTGCCCAAATTAAAACTACCAAAAACCTTCATGCAAAAAACCTACTGAAAAAAATGTAAGGTCAAAACTAGAAGAATTGGACAATAGTAGTTACAACATTGTATTCCAAAATGATTGATCACATTTTCACATTATTTAAAATGATTTGTCAAGATAAAAATTATAATCCAACTTGGTATTATATGAATTTAATTGAGTGGATTTGAAACAATGTTGTATGCATGCAAACTCTAATCAACATTGGAATCAAGTTTAGTTGGACTACTTTAGATGAATTCCAACTTAGGGTTTAAATCTCCCAAAGCTTCAAAAATGTATGGCCTCAAAAAGTTCCAATTTCAAAAGAAATCATTACATGAGGGTGAAAATTAAGTAAGTATATAAATGTACATAAATGTAGCATGTTATGGACAAGACCAAATGTGCATCAAGCCAAGTTAGTGCTTGATTGCAAGTTACACCTTATCTAAAATGTTGTTTAGGTTTCATTCATTTAAAAATATCTATGGTTTTTTCAGGTTGAATTTTCCATGGGCATATTAACACATGTTTTACACTATGAGAAATCTTGTCCATTACCTTGCAACTAAAGTTTCAAAACAACTAATATACAACTACACTATAACTAGAGCATGGAAATACAGACAATTAATAAATAAAATGCCAAGTTAAAAAATTAAGGAATTGTAATGTAATTGCAATTTAGTTGCAAATGGGACACCTATATGGTGTAATATACACATTCTACATACAAATGTAATCAATCATGTTTGATTTTTTCGCAAGTTGCACTTTAGTTGTGTGTGAAAACTACATTACAACTAATGTTAATGTACCACCCAATCATAATGTACATTTATCTGAATTAATTATCCGAATTAAATATCTGAAAATTAATAATCTGAATTCATTAACTAACTAATTATCTAAATTAAAATAATTAACTATAATATATTCCAAATAATTAATTTTGAAAATTTAAATGATTATTTGTCTTACTTTTATTTGAATTCAGATTATTAAATATTTGATAACTAAATAATTAATTATTTGAATTAAAATGATACATTCAAAATATTAATTCAAATTTGTATTTGAAATAATTAATTATTGATCATTAATTCACATATATAATTATCAAATAATTACTTATTAAGTTGTAAAATTTACAAAATTAAAAACAAACACAAAGAATGTGGAAGATTTATTTTTTTAGTAGTAACCCATTTCACAACTAATGTGCAACTAAAAGATTTTACCCATATGTTTTGTCCATGAATCTCATTTCAAAATTTATATAAAGAAAGTGTCATTTCTTATGTGTTCACATCAAAATACACATGTCAATTTGGGATGAACTCAAAAAAGTTTAACCCTAAAAATAAAACATAAAGTAAAATAAAAATATTTACATGGCTACTCTTTAACTTACCTACCTTTTTACCTTCCTATCTACTTTCCTACCTAGGCATCTAGGTATGTAGTGTAGGTAAGTAGGTAACCTAAATGTGACATGTGGCAATATTGAACTACAAGTTATTTTCAATTTTTTTATAAATAAACCAAACTTAATCCAAGTCATTGGTTTTTAAGTCTATATTATTTCAATCATGTGGCTAAAAATTGTCAATGTTATAGGGTGATTGAATAATGAGATAATGCCATGTGGCATATTTAATAATGTTTAATTTTAATTAAAAAAGACTAGATATATCTCAACCATCCAACAAATGATGTTTCGAATTCATACATGTAGCACCTTGTTTTGGTGCCACATGGCAATTAATGAATATTGCAAGTGATTTACCTACCTATCTATTTAGTTTAAACATTTACCTAGTTACCTACCTAGGTTAGATATTTACATAGGTAGGTAGGTAAAGAGGGAAGTAGGTTAGTTAAGGTAGTAGATAAATTAAAGGATCTAGATAAATAGATTTTTTTTTTAATTTTTGGGCTAAGCCATTTTTTATTAATTCATCCCATAGGACCCATTTTTTTAAATATGAAAATGTAAAAAAAAACACATTTTTTATATAATTTTCAAGATGAGAATGGAAGACAATATATATGGGATAAATTTTGAAGTTGCGAATTAGTTTGCCATTAGGATGCAACTAAAAGTTTTATCCCATATCTTTCATTTTCATTTTCACCTTTGTAAGTTATGTAATTAACTAGGTAAATGAATAACTAACTAGCTAATTTATTAATTAAAACAAAAACTTAGTTGATTAACTAGTATTAATTCATCAATAATTTTTAATTACATAATTATATAATTATCCAACCAGCTAATTATTATCAAATATTAATTAAAATAATTAAAATAATTAATTGTTATTATGTATTGACTATAATTATCCTAATTACAAGAAGTATTATAATTATTGTAAACACATTAATAATTACTATAAGATATAATATTATCATATTAATGAGTTAAAATTTGATAAACTATTATTGAAATTAATTACTATGTTGTAATAATAAATCAAATAAATAGTAATTATTGAATTATTATTGAATTAATATTTTAGATAGAAGGCAATTTAACAAGGTTAACTATAGTACTATTATTAATATTTTTATTATGTTATTTGTTGTAAGTACTATTAACTACATTAATAAATATTTAATGATAATAATAATAACACAATAATAATAATTTTTGTAAGCATAATAAACCTTGGATACTTTTGTAATATGAACTTAATGTATTCTTTGTATATTCCAAACACAATTTTAATCATTTCAAGATACACATATATACATTTATTTATTGATTGATGTATTGTCACATGTATATATACCATAACATGAGACTATTTTTATTTAGTAGTTTTTCAACCAAGCCCAACTAAACCATGAAGATAACATCAATACATACTTTAATGGATGGAAAATAATTAATGTATACATAAGGCCTACTATACATAGCTTAATGTATACATAATTAATAGTTATCTTTTGTCACTTTTGCAACTAATGGGCCATACAAAGGCCTTTTAAGATGAAAATAGTGCAAAAAGTCATCCCATTGGAAGAATGATGTAGATAGTGACTGTAACATAGTCACAAATGTCATCAAAAAATGTGTAATGTGATTTTTAGTTGCAAAAATAACCAAGGTTAGTAACAAGTGATAATTAATCACATGTAGTTACAAATCAATTGGTTACATTTTGACCTTTTCCTACTAGTGTATTCCAATCACCATGCCATGGATATTGCAACAATGATCCATTGGGATATTGCATACGATTGTAACAAAAAAACCACATGTTAGATAAGGATCCATGCTTTCCTATTAGCCTGGAAATGTTGTAATTGTTGTTTTCATTTCAAAATTTGTCAATTTAAAATATATTTCTGCCTATTTTTTGTATACACCTTCTATGCATATTATCATGATGAGGGTATGGGAGGGTCATTATCACCTATATAAAACAAAAATAATTGTTTTATTTTCCTACATTGTGAACCTATAAGAGTTTGTGCAACTTTAACCATTTTTTAAAGGGTGATTTTAGCCTTAATGAACTTGAGTTTCTTGAAGGTCATTGAATAGCTTTAACTTGTAAATATGGGAATTTTATTTATTGTTTCCCAAACTAGGAAAAAGACTTTACCAAATCCATTGTTTAAAAATCACAAAATATATCCCTTTAAGGTCCTATCTTTTTTGGGAGAAATTCACACACCTGAACACATACCCAACCACAAGTCCATATATCAATACATTTCAAATCCATCTTTTGGTATTCAATATTTTAAATTTCATTGTGAAAGCCACAAGAATTTGATCATTTTCTAATGTAGTTTGTTAACTTCATGTGTAATGAACATAAAGCCAACAACCCAAAATAATTGAAACTTCCAACATCTCACAAGTGGTCATGGATGCAATCTAAACTAGGCCATGTGAAGAGTTATTTATTATAACCAATCCAAATGTTATAAAGGCCATTAAATCATCCAACCATTAGAAACCATTTTAGATTGGCAAATTAAACCTATTCCAAGAAATCATTGGAGTTTTATAATTTAATAATTATTTAGTGACTCATCACTAATTAGTCATGTTTTCAATTAATGTGCATATTCAAACATGATAATTCATGAAGAAAGTTTTTGCACACATTAATGTGCATGACTCAAGGATGATGAATTATTAAAAAAATCATGTTACAAATTAATGTGCATAACTCAAAGGTCATTAAAAAAATCATATTACAAATTATGCATGATTCAAGGATGAGAATTCATTAGAAAAAGCATACAACAAATTATGCATGATTCAAAGATGGCAATTCATCAGAAAAGGCATGTTACAAATGAATGTGCATGACACAAAGGTAGTGATTCGTTAAAAAGTCATGTTACAAATGAATATGCATGACCCAAAGGTAGTGATTCATTTAAAAAATCATGTTACAAATGAATATGCATGTTGAATTACATGATGAACTATGTGAGGTGTAAGATTTTTAAAACTTTCTTGTTTAGTTTCATTTTGCTTTGTATATAATGGGGTGTTTGGGGTGTTTGGAAACAACTTTAGTTAAGGAGAACAACTTGTTGTAAAAAGTTAAAAGTTTTATAAAACAAAAATTGTGAAAAATAATTAAAATATTGATCTTCAAAGGTTTTGGCATAGTTTGTGAATGTGTAAAATCCATGGTAAGAAAAATGTTTATGACATAATAATTATACATGAAAACAAATATGTGTGTAAATGTTTGTGTAAACAAAAACATAAATTTTCCTAATTATGTAATAAAAATACATAGTTTTAATTTTATATCCATTTGTGTTCCACACATTCACCAATGTAACTAAATAGGATGGTGTGTGGATAAGAAACAATTTCTCATTGTATTTTTGTCCCATAGCTAACCATAGTGGTTAATGATGTATTAACCATAATAATGGATCTACCTACCATGTGTAAATTAAGTTCTTGTTTGTGCCTATGTAATGGGGAAAGGGGAAATTGGGGGTATTAAATGAGAAGAAATCATTTGCTTCAAAAGAAACTTGTAATTAGCTAAAAAGATGAAAAAGGAAATTACAATTATGGTTAGGTCTAAGTCTCCCCCTTTGAATCAGCCACAATGAACCAACACTCACCAATGCACCATGAAAGATGAGTGATAAGTGGTCAAGAAACAATTTTTTGTTGGGTTCCAGTTCCTTAGTTAACCATGGTGGTTAACTCAACTACTTTTATTTTCTACCTACCTACTAACAACCCACAAGTAGGTTGTTAGTAAGTAGGTAGTAAAAAAAGCCCTTGTCTATGTATAAACCATCTACTTAACTAATACTTACCTATTTTCCTACCCATCTACCTATTTATGAAACTTATTTCAAATAGGATTGGTTCCTGCGGTGAAACCAAATATTAACATAGTTTGAAGTTCATCCACAATTGAGTAATAACAAGCATCCGATGGATGATGTGCTAGTGGGTGCTAATTCACGCTGGCCAATTAAACTTAAGAATGGCTCCATAACCCAAATTTAGGTCAAGTTGAATAATTTTCATAATTGATGGGACTCCTTGAACATCATGTCTTATTGTGTACCCTCAAATGAATGCCCAACCATTTCAAAAAGATGTCATGAAATAGCTTATCATAGATTTTGAAATTTGAGGACATGTTCCATTATTTTGTTCCCAAAAACAATCCACATGAATGATTTAACATTTTATATGCCAACCACACACTATAACAAAAACTCCATTAGCATAGCAAGGAATGTTGCAAATTTTTTTTTAAAAAAATTTGCACAAATATAAAGAAAATTCATTGTGAAAACAAGTGCTAACACACAAGGTTCATGCCAAAACAAGTGCTCAACCCACACAATTAACTAATGAATCCCCTTTAGTGCCCATCATAGCACCATCTAATAAATTTATTGGTTTTAACACAAAACACCTCATGTTTTCCCCAACTATGATTATATTATGTCAAGTTTCTCTTCTTTAAGAAGGTATTGCCTTGCTTAGTTTATTGGCCTTGCATTCCAAGGCAAGGATATTGTGTTTAAATTCATTATATAGTACATTAGCTTAAGGGATTTTGGCCCCTAAGTAATAGGTCTATTTTTATATGAGGATGTTTGAAATACGAGGATTTTGGATTGTGTTGAAACTTGAGATTAGTTATAGAAATATAATGTCTTGATGGATTTTGGTTTCTTTTAAAGGATTTTTTGAAGATTAAGTATTTTTTGCATGGTGAAATATTTGAGTTTCTATAATTCTTCTTTTGGCTTGAGATACTTTTAAATGTAAATGTCAAGGCCACAATGTAACACACCCCTTGTCACACTAAACCTAGGCAGCTCTCCCATTATCTATCAAATTTTCCCAAATAAATGGTTGCATTTCAAGCTAGGTGCATCAAACTTTCAATGTGTTCAACAACTTGGACTAATTGTTTTGTCAATGTACACATTTATTTAGGGCACATCACATTAAGTTTTAATTTTCTTTGTTATTGACATGAAGATGACTTGGTGTATATATTAGTGTTGGTCAAGTATCTATTTTTGGACATAGATAACATCACAAACTTAGCATCTCACAACTTAGATATGGAAATTGTGTAACATTAGTTCATTCATAATTCATACATATCACACATTAATATCGTGCATTGAAAACACTTTTGACACACAAATATATTAGAAAATGTGAAATTCGTGTGGCATTCATTCATTCAAGGGTTCGTTTTCATTTGTGAACACTTTTATGTATGTGTCAAATGTGTTTTCAATGCATGATATTCATGTGTAAAATGTACGAACCTATGGACAAACGAACTTCACACAATTTTCATTATTGATTCGTCACATGCTAAATTTTGTGATGAATGGATAAGGTAACTTTAAAATTTCACATGTAATACCCTAGGGGCTTAAGTTGTACAATTTTTTTTAACAAATTGAAGCCCTATGGGCATAGACATAGGTTGGATTGTTTTCACAAGATGAACATGGGTAACATGTATCAAAATCGGTGATGTTTGAAGGACCTCAACTCGAGCATGTGCATTAAAAAATATGACCATAATTCATATGGTTTTCAAGAAAAAAAATTAAAAAAATACACATTGTTTTATGAATTACTCACACGTAACTTACAAATCCCATGATACAAATTGTTTTTTGAAGCTATCAAACACAACTTACAAATCCTATGTCTTCAACAACTAAATATTGACTACAAAATTTGTAACTAAAATAACTACATGATGTAGCCTTGTTGCCACCAAAATTATAGCCTAGGTGGTTAAGTGATTAATGATGCAATCTTGATGCCAACGTGGCAGACCAATCCAAGTTGGAGTTGTTGATGGCACACCAAAAAATATTGTTCACCTTCAACTATAAACTTAACTCAACTTGGTGGGCGTACAGTGCACTTGCAAACTTTGGCATATTATGCACATATAGACTATAAACAAAGACATTCAAATAGCCATGCATTGAAACTATGTCACCAAACCTTAACAATATAATGTAAACTAGAAACCCCAACCTTGACCACAACAATTTGTTAACTAAAAAACCCAACCTTAAGCCCAACAATATACAAATTGGGAAACCCAACACCAATGAACTAGAAATTAACCCAACAATTTGCAATCTAAAAAACCCAAAAAATTGAAATCTAGAAACCCCCAAAATTTGCAAACTACAAATTACACAACAAATCTACAACACTTTAAAAACTCCACAACTAATCATACACACACATTTTGGACCTATTGTGGAGCTCCAAAAAAATTAGGGTGTTTCACATTTTTTTTTTTTCATCATTGAGGCACTTTGCCCCTTAAGGTTTAGGTACTTGCACATCTAATAAACCACAAAAATGCCTACAACAAAAAGTGGGGCAAACTACCATTAAGGTTAGCATCTAAATTTCTTGATTTGCACTTTAAAACACCACATATGTTAGTCTTCTTCAAACAAGTTAAAATTAGCAATGAGATCTTCATTTTCTAAAACCATGTCGTTTTCAATCTTGAAGTATTCCTTGATTGATTTAGGTAGGCCAGCTGTGCACCCAAACTTGGGATCATCTAGCTAGTGCTTCAGTATAAGAACCAATTTGTCTAGATTTTCAATCCCAAATTGACATCATCTCAAACCTATAATGACACTTGCCATATTGAATATTCTTTCAATTTTTTTTGTGAACTGACAATGCCCATAAATTGTTATGCCAAATGTGAAATATTAAAAAATTACTGCTCATGTTCTGCCCACCATGTGAAAGGAATGAATGTAGCAACATGCATTATAGTACTCTTGAAAAATGATAGTTCAACTATAATCAACCCCAATGTAGCCTCTTCAATAGATGTTAGAACTCCAAATACACTGAGTTCAAGTGTAACAAATGTAACAAGTTCAACATTGGCAAAAGTTGGTGTTAGGTTATCATAAATAGTCAATAGGAGAGGCATACAATTTTTCATGATCATATTCTGCAACTATTTACATGGTTAATTCAAGAGGCCCACAAAATCATGAATGAGTTACAGATTCTTAAACCATAGGTCAAGCATGTTATGAATGACATGAGGCTGGAAGGATGATATAAAGGCCAAGAATGGCTTCAACACACCAATGATGTTAGCCTGCATGTGATGCCGCAAATGCATTAATTCATCATCAAAATCTCCAACCTACAATCAATAAACAAATGCAAAAGTTAGAACTTGTAACCTTATTTAAAAAAAAACCTTGAACAAAAACCTTAAGCCAATACTAAACAAACAACCAAATTCTTATTGGCCACATACCTACATCACATCATTGATACTAGAATTAGTGTTGTGCATCATGCATCATGGCAGCAAATATTGCATTAGACAATAACCAATATCCCGTAGATTGGTTCAAGACACAATTAGTGGCCAAAATTCCTAACACTTTTTGTGCCACAGCCTAGGTTTGAGGAATAATAATTTTACTAAACAAAAAAATGTTTTGCTTTGAATAGCAACAATTTACATGGCACTTTTGAATTCCAAAGTTTCTTTGAATAATGTAACTTTGGATGCAAACCACATGTTCACAAAAGTTTTGAATTTTTGAAGGCAAAAAAATGCATTTCTACAAGCAAAGTAATTCATTCATGTCTATAATACTACAAAAGTGGGGTGCAGTTCACTAGCTTAAGTCACCATGGGACCTTTAAAATGAAATAAATTCATTGCATTTTAATGATTTCACCCTTATTAAAGTTATTTCATTATAATATCATTATGTAAACATCGTGTTTCATTATTAGTTAACATATCTCATTGATTATAATTTACTATAATAAATAGGTTTATTTCTATGTTGTTTTAAATACCTTATATATATAATTTTACGATATACCCTATATTATTTTAGGTTATTTTAGTTATTCTAACTTATACCTTATGTTATTATAAATTAGGTTATTATAAATTATTATACCATAAATTATTATACATTATTTTTCGTTAAGATATTTTAATTAACTTATTATAGGTTTTAAAATTATTTAAAATTAAATTATTCAACTAACCTTAGGTTATACCTCAAGTTATTTTATTTTAAGTTAATATATGTTATTTCAAATTATGCTTTAAGTTATTCAAGGTCATTTTACTTTATGTTATTATAAGCTATTTTATCCTAAGTATAATAACTTAAAATAATCTAAAATAAAATATAATGACCTAAGGTAAAACAACCTAGAATAACTAATAATAGCCTATGAAAAATAAGTAAAAAAATAGCTTATAATAGAAAACTACCAATAACTTATGATAATATAACATAGAATATTTAACAATGATTTATAATACAATAGCCACCAATAAAATAACCATCACTGGCTTATAATAGAATAACCACCAATAACTTATAGTAATTTAACCACCAATAACCATTAATATAATAGCCACCAATAACCATTAATATAATAACCACTAACATAATAACCATTAATAACCATTAATATTCACCAATATAATATCCACCAATAGCCATTAATAACTTATGGTAATTTAACCTATAATAACCACCAACAGCCATCAATAAAATAATTATTAATAACCATTAATAGAATAATCATAATAATTATTAATAAAATAACCATTAGTAACCACCAATAAAATAACCATTAATAACCACTAATAAAATAGCTACCAATAGCCATTAATAGCAATCGATAGCCCTAATAAAAGAATAACTAATAGAATAACCAATAGTAACCATATATATTAAAATTACTTAGAATTACCAATAATGGCATAATGCAAAATAACCTTCAATAACCAAAAGCAATCAATAATAGCTTCACATAGTTGAAAATAACCTAAAATGAAATAACTTAGAATAGCCAAAAGTAACTTATAATAGTTGCAAGTAGCCTAAAATGAAAAAAATTACAATAGCAAAAAAAACATAGAATAACCAAAAATAACTTATAATAGTCGAAAATAACCTAAGGTGAAATAGGTTAAAATAATCAAAAGTAACTTAGAATAACCAAAAGTAGCTTAGGATGAAATAATATAAAATAACCAAAAATAATTGAGAATATGCATAAGTAGTCGTAAATAATGTAGGGTGAAATAATTTATATTATTGAAAAGTAGCCCTATAATAACTGAAAATAACCTAGCATAGGTAGTATTATTATATTAGCAAAAATCTTATCCATTTTTTAACCTTTTTTTTTCAAAAGAATGGTCACTTAAATGTTATTGAATAGTGAAATTCAAAATTTTTTTGTTCAAATGATTTTACACTTTCAAAAGGAAATAAATGTAATTATGTACATTATTGAATTTAAAAAAAATAAAATTGAATCATTTCATTTAAACAAAATCTTAATAAAATATGAAATTTCAAAGTTTATGTTTTTGTAATGTTTAAAATAAAGTATTTGGTAAATAAAATGCAATGTAACATATTGTCATAACAAATGGGATGGCTTAATGGTAAGGGTGTTTGCCTCCATTCTAAAGGTCAAAGGATCAAACTTCACAAGTGTTGTGTGCATGGTCAATAATGGTAAGTTGACAAAATATTCTCTTATCTAATTCCTTAAAGTAGGTGCCTAGGTTGATTACATGGTTTATGTACCTAAATTAGGTTTTTAACCTAACCTAAATAGTGGCACATGTCAATAACTCATAGGCTGAAAATCATGAAATTATCAATAATATTATATTAAATAATTTAAATTTAATTGATTTTCATTATGCTTAATTAATTAATAAACAAGTGAATGGCTTGGTAAATTTATATTTCATTTAAAAGTAACTTTGTTTCATTAAGTATTAATGAACCAATTCACTATCCATAGCAGCTGGTCTTCATTCATTAGGGGGTTGACCAGTTTCACCATGGTAAAAATGACCAAATTCATTCAAAATCTAATGAAACTTAAAATGAACTAGGATGCATTTTGGTGTAGTGCTACCTCTGTCACTTTTTAAATCCAAGTAAAAGTCTTTTACAAAGAAGACTAACCATCCTTAATAGAGACCTTTTGCATTCCACCACATACCTTAAGGTCATTAATAACATATTGACAACATTTTGACATTGCATGCCCATGACAAATGGTAGCATAGGGTTGTGGCAATTGCAATGGAACACAATATACAATATTTGTTAATGTTGTAATGAAGGTGTTCAAATTGGCACCTTCATCTTTGACATATGCAATGACCTTGTCCAACAATTCATATTGAGTAAGCAAATCCAAGAATTAAACACCCATGGTAGCACTTGATGTTTCATGAACCTAAAAGATCCCAATTGTAATATGAGATGCTTCCCATAGTTTGTTGATGTAATTTACAACAAATCCAAACATGTCAAAACCTCCTTAGGACATCCATAAATCAAAAGTGGCAATCATTATGGTTGTTTTAGTAAGGATAGGAAGCACATACCTTTCCATGGTCTTGTTTACCATCATTGGAATGACTTTAATGGTGAGTTGTCATTTGCTAAGAAACACAATTTGATTGCATTGATGGAGGAGAAGCCTTTTCAACCAAATGTTTTTAACAAAGCTCAATGGAAGATAATCCCTTGTAAAATCCTCAAAAAACTATTCTTGGCTAGGGTTTATATATATATATATATATATATATGTGGGGTTCCATTTTTGAAAAAATCAGAAATGGAAGCCACATGTAACTTCTTCCTCTTCTTGGCAGTATAAGGAGCATTAGACTTTGTGGTAGCAATGGAACATCACATTTGGTACAACTTCAAAATTGCAAAATGTTCTAAAATGACATGATGACTAATGGTAGTTATGTCATGGTCTTTATTATACATAACCAAACCTTTCTAACTTTGGGTAAAACTTTTATTTACCTTTTCTTGTTACACATTGTGGCACAAAATGCATCTCATTTTTGTGATTTGCCAACATCCACAACATTACAATCATTAAGTTTAAAGGACCCCCATGTATTTGTTGGTTTCTGCCATGTGTTCCAGAACTTTTGGTTGAGTTCAAGTTGGAGAAATAGATGTTTTTATCATGCAACAACTTCAATTTCAAAAATCTCCAAGTTTTCATCGGACTCTTTATCAATAATTACTTCACTAGGACCAGCATCAAATCCATGCCCACCATCACCACTCCCAACCCCACCACCACCACCATTCCCAAACCCTTAGGCTTCACCAATGCCAACACCATAATCAAACACAGATAAAGGAAATCCATCCCCCTCCCCATCCTTTCTCACTCCATTCATAAACACATCTTGATTGTTTGTAGTCATTATAGAACAAGAATAAAAATTAAACCCTACAAAATGCAAAGTAGAAACTGACACTAATGAAGCCTAAAGGTGAAAAAATTCTTATACAATAATGAATAAGCTCTTTAGCAACAATGTAAAAGTTTTCTTCTGCAATGAACTTCTGTAATGAATTGGCAAACCAAAATAGTAAAGTAGTCACCAATGTCAATGATGGAAGTGTAAAACACGGAAATCATAACATAAATTTGATTGAAAGCACTAGGCATCAAAACACAAACTTTTGGCGTAACCTGTTTCTTTTAGGTCTCAAGTTGAAAACAAAACAATGCAAAGAGCTTAAAGCTTAGAACTTACTTGAACAACAATGTAATAGCTACCCTTGATCAAAAGTAAAACACCTTGAAAGCAAATCCAGCTCTTGTCCATTGCATTGATGCTTAGATTTTCCATCATTAGGGAAAATTTAGTGTTCCTTTCCATTGCAGTATTGCTTGCATTTTCCATCATCATTGTAAGATGTTGCAAAACAACATCTTTCATATCAACAATCTTCAAAGCAAAAAGTCTAACCTAACTTTCTAACTTGTAACCTTAAACCTTGATGCCTTGCATTGCATCTTGGCACTTTGCAAAACACAACACACATCGACATATGGGCATGACATGTGTATTGAAAAAGAAAGGCCCACCCAAGTAGGGTATCGAGCATTTTTTTCGTCGATTTATGCCCAATAGTCAAGGCACCCAATACCTTGGTTTATGTCTTTTGCCATGAGGCCTAACTTGGAGATACTATCGGTAGTATCTCCAAGTTAGGCCTCATGGCAAAAGACATGGTAATGCTTTCACTTCCCTGCCAACAAGTTTGAACTTGGGATCTTTGTACCAAACAAGGGCTATATCATTAAACCATCACCTTTGAAGACTAGTGTGACCAAGTTTTTGGCTAGATGACTGTTTCAAAAGGGCTGGAAAGGTAGCTAGGGCTGATTGCACAATTAAAATTATATTGCCCAGCGTAAAGGATTTTGAGAGAATATTATGTCATTTTTTTTTTGGGCTTAAAATTGGAGAAACCTCATCTAAGGTCAACATTAATTACATGTACAAATCCACTGTCCAACAATTGAACACAATAATCAATTGTTCATGTTAGGTAGCATATTTAACATAATCTTCCTTTTTTTAATAACGTAATTATCTTTTTTCAAAAATGTGAGGCAAAATCCTTTAACCCAAGAGAATGGGTGCACCCCTGATGATTCCGTCAGGTGTGTCTGGAAACGGGGCTTGCAGGCAATCTAACTTGACAGAATAGTCAGGGGCTTGCCCCATCCTCTAATATGGAAAGTCCCAGTGACACAAGAGAAGGGTATTTGGGTATTACCCCCTTTTATGGGTGTAATTCTTGAATACCTGAACCTTTAGGACTCTACCTGCAACCCTTTCCTTAAAAGTTGAAGTTGTGCATTTATTACCTTATTGTGCTCATAACATAATAATAATAATAATATATTGACCTTGCCTACCAAGGCAAGGATAGTGTGTTTAGATTCACTATAGAGTACATTAGCTTAAATGGTTTTGGCCCCAATGTAATAGGTCTATTTTTATATGAGGATTTTTGAAAGATGATATATTTTGGCTTATGTTGAAAGTTGAGATTACCTAGTAATAGAGTTACAATATTTTGAAAGATTTTGGTTTTTTTTAGAGGATTTTTTTGAGATTATATTATATTTTTGCATGGTGAAATATTTGAGTTTCCATAATTCTTCTTTTGCCTTAAAGTACTCTTTCATGTAGATGGCAAGGCCCTACTAGTGTGACACACCCCTTGTTTGAGTACTCTTTGCCAGCAGTCTTGGCAAGAGTGCATGATCTCAAAAGCAAGTATAAGATGTGTAAGTATTTTGTGCATGCTTCACTTGCAAATGCACCCTAGTAGTCTACATCCAGTACAAGTAAAAAGTTGGGGATAGAAGAAATTAAGAACAAAAGGTTGGTAAAATGGATGGAGACTATATTTGTCATGCACATGGGGTTTGTTCAACCAAGCCCCTCTAGAAATATCAGTCCTCGAATGTCGGTGAGCTAAGGCACCCACTCACTCACCCACCTACCTACCACCCAAATATATCCATCATATTGTACAAGATCATCGAACAAATACTTTTTATATATATATATATATATGCCTCAGACCAAACCCGTCCTCCACCCTAGTTTTGGGTGGGTCAAACTGGATTGCGTGAATATATTGCAAAAAGGTTGCCCTAAGTCCTATGTCCTGAGGATGATGCTTTGCACATGGGAGCCCACCAGCCTCCTTGCACTCAATTGGACAAGTGGGTGAGAAAATTGCCCCCATTGATCTATCTCAAGAAGCAGTCACGAGTTTCAATGGTGCAACTATTCTTTCGGATGATGATCTCGATATCAGTGTATGTGTGTGTGTGTGTGTGTTATATATAAAAGAAACACCTCTGACCCCACAAGTCCCCCCAAAAAAAAACCTCTCTCAAAAGAAAAGAAAAGAAAAGAAAAGAAAAAGGTTTCACCATCCTTTTTTAAGATTTAAAAAATATTCTTTGCAAGTGTAATGACCAGCCAGAAATTTTGCAGTGTATCTGAAGGTAACTTTATAAAGCATATTTTTTCATCCAGGATGCAAATTTCTCGAAGTTAATACTCCCTTAGCTCTTCTTAGCCTTGTCCTTTGTGTGGGAGAAAATTCAGGAATTTGTTCCGGATTTTCTTGGGAAATTGTGGTGGCTCCGTGGAGAAAAGAGGAGGAGTAATAACAAGTCAGTCTGTCTGTCCCGCGTGTATAGAGGAAGCAAGAGCAATGTACACCCCACATTCGGGATTTCAAATGGTCAACGAAAACATGAAAGGAATGAGTGGCAAGGAAAAGTGCTGTTGGGGGGATTGATTCTCCATAGGCATATGCGAAAGGGCAAAAGACCTCCCACACCACCACCTACCAAATGTCACAAAATCTGTTTTGGCCTTTTCATCATAGTGGCTAGAAAGTTACCTACACTTCAGCCTTCAATTCCAAGTCCATGTGTTGAAATTTCCCAAGCTCACTTGGATGGTTGGTCCCAAGCCCCCAAACCTGAATCTGGACATTTGGGACTGACCTTCCCCTCCTCCTCTCTTGTTCAATTTTCTCTGCACATGTACCTACTCTGCATGGGTGTCATTTAAAAACAACTTATGTTTGTCCATCCTTTCTAGGTTTTCATTGCATCCCCAGTTTGGGCTACAATTTTCCTAGTATCTAAATGGAGTTTTATCCCATCATATTATTATGATTATTATTATTGTGGCTCATGCATTTATTTTCCTAATAGGTCAATGGAAAATTAAATAGGCCAGCTGCAATATTATGGTGGAATATTAACCATATTGATTTAGCTATCTTATTGATCTAACTACCCTATTAACTTACATCTTGACCCTACCTACCAACTAACAACCAACCCCCCCTCCTATCTACTGACTTACCTTCTATTTTTTCATTGGCTAAATTTTTATCCTTTAAACAAAAGCCTTTATATCTTCTTAGCTAAACCTTTGCCTCTTGACAAAACTTATATCTTTTTATTATTAAACCTCTACCTTTCAGCAAATTTTTTTAATTTCTTGGTTAAATTATTATTTTTTCTCTATTTTTTGATTAAAATTTTATTTTTTCTTGGCAAAAATCTTATTTTATTTGGGTAAACTTTTTTTTTCAGCAAAAATTATATATATTGAAGCTAAATATTAGCTTTTAACAAAAAAATTCTATTTCCTATCTAAACCTATATTTGTTAACAAAACTTCTTTATTTTTTAATTAAACCTCCACCTCTTAGCAAAACCAATATCTTTTTTTGGTTAAACCTTTGTATCTTCACAAAGCTAATATCTTTTTTTGGTTAAACTTTCATCTCTTAGCAAAACCTTTTTATTTCATAGTTTAACTTCCATCTTTTGGCAAACCAATTTTTTTATATTAAATTTCTACTTTCAAATGACAAAGCCTTTTTTTATTTTTTGACTAAATCATTATTTCTTTGGTGTTGTTCAGACGTAAAGGAATCTTAAAAGTATCATGGAAGTTGATGATTATTGTCAATGAGGGTATTGCAAAAATCAATGCATTCAAGGTTGAATGGAACTTCAACACAATTTTGAAACAATTTGGCAATACATTTTTTAAATGGATGAATTTCACTAACTCGCCTTAAATGACCTTCATTTACCATTAATGAATTTTATTAATCACCTAACTTGTGATATTTGCATTTAAAACAATTATGAATTGGAAAGCCAAGCAAATATTGTCAGTTGTACTAATTACCCCATATGCAATACTCACATTGATATTCTACCAAAATCACTTGTCAAACACGACACATGTAATATTTACATGTAAGCGAATTTTGAATTGGGAAAACATGTAAGTATGTACATATTACATAATTGATTAATACAATAATGGACATTTCATGATTCAAATGCATATATTACATAGTCAACCAAAAAAATGAGTGAAGAATTTGGGAGTGCAATGTGGATATTATAGGGTGGCAATGTTGCAAAAAACAATTTAACAATAATGGATGTAATATTGTGTGGTTGGACAACAAACCAATGAAAATTTTGGAAGGTTGGTGTGGGTATTATGAGGTAAAAACACTATAGAATGCAATATGAAATATCAATATGCAAGTATTGCATGTCCAAATTAACATTATGTTTATTGTTATGTTTCATATTTTTTGTTTGACTAACACAACAAAATTTGAATTTGTAAAAAGGCAATATTTACATGAATTAATGCAAACTTTAAAATAAGTTTGAAATCCAAAAATTCACTAGGATCTTTTGGAAACCATTCACATGTCATAGGTTGCTAGAATACTAAATGGCATAAACTATCCTTTAGTTTTTATGTACACATAAACTATGTGAAAAACGCACCAAATCATAGGAATTGTGTCCAAAAAAATGCAAATCAACAAGTCCATGTTAATACAAAGAAAGAAATAATGACATGCTACTCCTCCATAAAAGATCTTTTTTTATCTTTAGCCTTTTCATTTATAATGTTTTGAACTTGGGGATAAGCTACAACTATTTTGGTCACCTTTGTAACATGGTGATATGGGTACAATTGTTGATGTCAAATGTGAAAATGAATTATGTTGACCACAAACACATCCTTGGTGGTTCCACACAATTTTATTCAAAAGTATAAACATGCATTAGTAAATAAAGGCTTCAAGCATTTTGTTAATTAAAACACACACACACACACACAAGCATGAACATTATATATATATAGACAAAAACAAAAAAAGAACACACAAATTAAAAGAATTTGTAGAAAAAAAACAAAAAATGAAAAAAAAACAAAATAAATAAATAAAAAGTAAAAAAAATCACTTGAAAAACTTTGAAATCTTGTTGCATTTAAAATCTAAGTCTTGCTCCAAACTCACCTCCACATTACATTGTGATCTTGCTTCAAACCAAAGTTCCCAACCCCTTACAACAAGTTACAATCTTTTTCCAAATCCTTTCCTTGCTCCAAATTAAAAGTCCCAACACACATGAAAAAGAAAAAAACCAACAAGGAGAAAGAGAGGGAGAAAGGTAAAAAGAAAAACAAGAAAAACAAGAAGGAAAAAAAACAATGTTTGTGTGTGTGTGTGTGTGTGTGTGTGTAAAGACAATGAGAAAAATAAAGGGAAAGGAGCAAGGATAATTTTTTTAAAAAAACATCAAGGAGAAAAACAAAAAAAACAACCAAGAAGAAAAACAAAAAAGGTGAAATAGGTTTGTGAAGGTGGGGGGAAAAAAATGTAGTGAGGAAGTGGGGAAATTTTTAAAAAACAAAGTTTCATCTAACCAATGGAACCCACAATGAATTCTATTGGAATGGTGCATTGGTGGGTGTTGAGTCCCTCTAACTAGTTTAATTCACAATTTTGTTAATAACTTTTTAAATAAGCTAACTTAATCAAGGTGTGTGCCTTCCCTCTTTCTCTTCTGAAAAAGAAAGAAGAAATGCCATCATAGCCAAAATTTGAAAGTGACAAAATTGGAGTTAAAACTTAGTAACAATCTGATTTAATTTATTTTTTAATATTCATTATGTCAAAATATGGTTTTTATGACTAGGACAAATTGGAACTACTATCGAAAAGTTGTGTAACCTCAAGGAGAAGAGGAGAGTACAAAATCATGTTATACTTGGATTATTCTAATGGAAAATGGTTGAAAAGGTATCGTCTTGTTGTGTTGGTGTTTTTTTCTACTTGTAATATGTTAAATAAAAAAGTAAGTTAACACATGCGCTTGTTTTCCATATAACTTATAGGGTAGACTTCCACTTCTCTTATGTAGTTTTTATTATTGTCTTTGGATTAATAAACATCCTATTTTCAAAAGATGGTAGTACCAATAAAGGGCTATAGGAATGTGGTAGATTTGGAGTTTGAAGTTATATGATAAAAGGAATAGTTGCAAATAGTAGGCAACATCACAAAAAGTTTGCAAGGGGCTATAGACAATAGGAAACATCTATAGAAGGCATGTGAATGGTGTGAAGGACAATTACAAAAGGTTTGTAGACATTGTAGATGAAAAACAATATAGGCTGGAAGCACATGGACCCCCTTAGACTAGAATATCAGTGTTTGAAAGTACTATGGAGGTTTTGGAAAATAACTACTTTCTAATCCTCCCTTCACTTATTTTTAAACTTATGATGAACAATTCTACCACAAGTTTCACTAGTTGGAGTAATGATAGTTATAGATGGTAAGATTTTTTAATGAAGATAAGTAATTTCTTTGTTATTATTTAATTACTCTCTACATTAACTACTTCCAACTACTATCTAAATAGTTGTAGTAAAGTTAATAAATGATAGTAGCTCTTCTAGAAGGTAAAAGTAATTTGCATTTGATTTCCCTACCCTTCATGAGGATAATAATGTTCGAGGACTTCATTTTCACCTTTTTACACAATTTTGCTTACTTTAACCTAAGTATCCAAGTTTCACCTAAATGGTTCAATTTTGTCAAGTTTTGCCTAAATATATTAATTTTATCAAATTTTGCCAAAATTTCCTCCAAGTAACATAATTTAGCCAAGTTTGATGTAAGGACTCAAATTTAACCAAATTTAACATTAAAAAAAATCAAATCAAGTTTAGCAAATTTTAACCAATTTTAATGTAAATAATCTACTTAAATCAAGTTTAACCAAATATAACTTAGTATAACCCATTTTAACCAAATTTAACTTCAATAACTCATGTTAACCAAGTTTAGCATAATATAATCTAATGTAACCAAATTTGAACAAATTTAACATAAATAACATATTTAAACTAGATTTAGCCTATTATAGCCTAATATAACCAACTTTAACTTTTAAAACTTACTTTAACCAAATTTAGTTTATTATAATTTAGTTTAGTTAAATTTAACTTAATATAACCTAATATAACTTAGTATAACCAAATTTAACAAAATTCAACTTTAAAAAATTGATTTTAGCCAAATTAGCCAACCACAACCTAATATAACCAAGTTTACCGTAATATAAATTAATATAGCCAAGTTTAACCTAACATAGTTTAGTTTAGCCAAATATCGTTTAGTAGAGCCAAATTTAACCTAAATAACCTACTTTAACTTAATATTGCTTAATAAACCTAAATAGTTTTGTTTAATTTAAATAGCCCCAAGGTAAATTAGGTTACCTAGATTTAACCTATGAAGACTTATATTTGCTTAAAATAACCTATGGAAGCCTAAGTTAGATTGTTGGGTGGCCTAGGTTAATTTTGGTCAACCTAGGTCAACTTAAGGTGGCATAAGTTAACCTAGACAAAAAAAAATAAAAAATTAATTATGTGTTTGTTATAACATCATTTGTTACAAAATAAATTTGGTGGTGCAATGGTAAAAGAGTAGCCCCCCCAAAGTGGAGGTGAAGGGATCAAGTCCTTGTACCTTCATCTTATGTATTACTTAGGTTCTTAAGGGAATATAAGTGGATAACTTTCCTTAAGAGGTTAGGCGGCTAGCTTTAACCAAAGTTGTTTTGTAACCTAAATTAAGTCGCTTAGCTTAATCCCTTTAGTTTTTGACATGTAGGTTATGTTGTTTAGTTTAAAGCTTGTAGCCTAAGTGGCTTACAGTAGGTCCCAAGTGTCATTATTTGACTAAAAGTTGACTACCACATGGCATCATATATTTGGGCAAGAAAATATTTTCCTTGTTCTAGATTGTCATGTGTCAATTCATAAGTGGTTAATAAAATCTTGAATTCATCTTAGGTTGTAAGGTGGTAGCAAGACATTAATCAAAATAAATTATAATTATATTTTAAAATTATATTTTGATTGTTGAAAATATCATGTAGTGATGGAGGACATAGTCACAAATGTCATTTACGACTACATTTTTTGTGAATAATGGTAAATACCACAAGGCCATATGGATTAGTAATAATTTTGTCATGGCCAATCGTATATGTAGTTTATAACTATAACACTAATCATTTATGTAGTCATATTTATCAGGTTTTGGTGTAGTGATTTGTAGGTATTTTACAAAGCATAATTTTCCTCATGGACCTTCAAATCTTTAAGGTATTGTAGCTTAAAGAAAGTTCCAAGTTTATGAGGGTTAATTTTTTATTAAATCCCTATTAACACATAGACAAATTATAAAACTAAGCCCTACACAACAACCATTCACCATAAAAAGACCTTAGTAAAACACAAAGAAAGAATCCTTACACATTTTTGGGATAAGATCACCCATATATCTAAAACTTGATCTTTATGTCGGTTACACCCCTTGCGAAGCTCATCGCATATGCCTAAGGACTTTGTTCAATGGAGATCACGCATCAAAACAAATACATATTTTGTTATGAGCACTTTCACAATTTAAAAAACACATAAGTTTATTATGACATAGATTTGTTATTTAAAAGGTTTATCCAAAGTGTGACAATAAGTAGCAACATGAAACTATGACAAGAAGAATATATCCTCAAGTCTCCATCCATAACCCATTATATATTCTAAAGGAAAAATGGATGGATTATTATATTCTTTCATCCATGTCTACGAAACATTCCCCTTCATTCCCAACATATCGCTAATATTATGCTAGATATTATCATCTTCTTATGAACAAGTCATTCAATTATTAATAATCTTTGTCCCTAGAATTAAACAAGTTCATATATTCATTTCCAACTATTTCTAACCCGAAACAATTAACTAAATTATTTATATAAGTGCAAGCTTATGCCCCTAATCAAAGATCCTCAAGATAGGCCCCATAAGTCAAATTATTTATTTTCTACTTGCCCCTCTTCTTACCTTTGGGCCCCATGATTAGTATTATTTAAAAAAACTTACAGCCCTTATCCCTAGTAACCAATTTTGGTGTTACAATACCTCACAAGATGGGAAATTCAATTTGGGTCAGTTCTTTTGTGTTGAGGAAGAACAGGTCACATTTAGGGTTGTATTCTTCTCAAGCTTGGGAAGTTTGGGAACTGGTTCCAGCACTCTCAAACAACATAATTCCCTCTGGACTTGCCCTTCCCTTAGGCATTCCACACATGAGGACTAACAGATCTTACTTCTATCAATACCCATGTTTGACATCCAACTCCTTGACAAGATTAACTATATTCTTCCATTTAAGAGGTTGGAGATATTTAGCAATGGATTTTGTATGGAGGATGGCCCTCCTATTAGGGCATTATGTAATGGAAACCTAGGATGAAAGTTGAGGTCCAAAGCATAATGGAAAGACACTAAACACCCCTCGAACAAGCTTTGTTTGGCACATTTTCTTGGCCAACAATGCTCAACCTTGCATAAAGTCACACGATTTTGTTGCAGGGTGTGATTGGTTTGAGCTTACTTTTAGGCTAATTTTTATTTTATTTTATTGTTATTCAACAATAAAAAAAATTGTTGATGATTGGTATCCTCATTCTTTTTTTAAAGTATTGGGTTAGATAATGGTTATATTTTAATGGTTAGAAAATCATTTTGAATTTGAATTATGATTAGGACATTTTTAGAGGTATAATAGGATTAAATTGATTTATCAATATTATTTTATCATGATGATCATCATTTTTTAATGATTTTTTAAATGTAATAAAAGAAGATTATGTTATAAGGGAAAAAAAGCCCAAAAATTTCAGAAGCTAGAGAGAGTTTGACAGAGTTTTTTCTTTTGACAAATGTTATTTTGATTTTTGTTCTTCAAGAAACAATTTTGATAAAACACATATTAGAGTTTAAAAGAAAATAATTCAGAAGTAATCAAAATAATAACCAAAACAATGAATGTTGAATTGTGTTTTTTTTGGGTGCAAACTACATAAGAGAAAAATCAAATAATATGGATTCAATAATAATAAGAAGAATGAAAACTTTAAATATCCCTTGCCCACATTCAAGTGAACCATCGAGGTTCCTTGCTAGCAAAAACGCCCCCAACTCTAATGAAATTCGACCAAAACTACCATTGCCAGCTTCGAGCTTGGACATGGCCGCGAAATTTCAACCCTGGTTGCTATGAAACCTGAGCTTGACTATCACCAGATAAGGATCATTGGCACATGTCTTGGAAGAAGTTTGGAGTTTGGACTTCAAAGTTGAAAGGGCATGGGAATGGGCATATCATACCTATGTTCTCGAGGTGGGATGAAAAGCTTCGTCCTCCTAATGGAGCTAAAGTGGTGACCTGACCATCATCCATCCACACAGAATATTCTTGAAAACCCAAGGGCCTTTAAAAAATAGCCCTCATAACCAAAGGTCCATGGTTATGACAGACCTTGGACCCTAAGCCCTGTGAAGGTAAGAATCTTCTCATCACCAAAGGGGTCTCACAATTGTGACAAGTATTCTATACCATGGGTAGTGGCCAGTGTGCCCTGACCATGGTTATCAGAATATTCCATACCCATGGGTTAATGGTCAATGATACTGGCCTTTTTGTTCTTCACCAATTAGGCTACTGGGTGTTTCTCCAGCGTCAGCCAGGTAGCTAGCTAGCTAGCCACCTTAAAACCCTAAACCCACTTACCACTAAGCTTTAAGCTAGAAAGTCTTCCAACAACTTTGTACATGGTCATAATTAAGTCAAGCTAACCCAACCCCAACAGTGAAGAATTGCAAAGCTACCTTTGTGTTGTTGATTCAAGTACCTACTACAACTTACTTGGTCAGAGATGTCAATCAAGCTAGTGTACTCTCTTTCTCCTCTGAGAAATTCCCATATCCATCCATCTGGATAAGCTTTGATCCATTATGACAGTGTTGGGCAGAGATCACAGTACCTAGACAACAACTAGCACAACTTCCTACAAGAATCAAACCAGTGTTGTACTGTTAGCAGATATGGGGGGGGGGGTTTCCTTACCCAGTACCAGACTGGTATTAGCTCCAAGGCTGATTCTTGCCTGGTATATGGTAGGTATAAAATTGGTATTAGTATTGATACATGGCAGCTATCTATGTATGAAGGAAGGTAGTTTGTTTTGTTTTGTATTGTAGTTATGAGATCCACCAAACAGGGATGCTTCTGATCGTGTCCTTGGTGTCTTTGGAAAGCTCTTGAGGACGAGGGGGTGCATGGGCTTGGTTCCATGACATTTTTGGACTTGTGGTGCAAAAGTTCTTGAATATTGAATGATTTCTTCGCTAAACATTAAAAATCAAATGGTAGCTGAAAATTTGGGAGGAATTGGAATGTGCCTTTGGTGTTCTTGGTTGGAAAGATCTTGATGAGCAGGATTTAATGGAATTTATTTGGTAAGATTTGGATTCAGAATGTGAGAGATATTGATTTTTTAAGTGATTTCTGCCGCTGAAAATTCAAATAAATTCCAAAAAACCAGGTTTTGGAAGGAAAAATCAGTTGAGGACACGGTAAGTATACTTTGATATGTAAGGCTTATCTTTACTACCTACTAATTATAACAACCGGCAAATGGGTTGTTAGTAGGTGGTTTAAAAAAACAACCCAGATGATAACCACCATGGTTAGCTAGTAGGGAACTGGAACCCAACAGAAAACTGTTTACTGATCACTTATCATCCATCCTTCATAGGTGTGTGCACACTGGTGAGTTGCTGGTTTACTCTGGCTGAATCAACCCAGATTTTTAAAGAGCTTGAACCAAAAATAAGAAGTAGGGTTTAGGGTTTAGAGTGATCCATGTGGGTCTAGAGTTTGTGAAGTAGCATTAAAAAAAAAAAATCATTGACCCGTAGAAAATGGAAAACTCTCAGGATTGGATTTGTGTGCAAATCTCTCTACTACTCTTTGATCTTGTTTCTCCTTATATATATGTCTTTGCTGCCCAAGTGGAGTTGGGCAGGTGGCCGCGGGTTCCTTGCTTCTTTCTGGCAACCTGAACCTCGAAGAAAGCTCAAGAGTCATGCGTTTAGAAGAGTTGGGGGGCGGGGTGACAACACTATGAAAAATTTAAGCACTCTCAGACAAAAAGGGTGACAACAATGCAAAACAAAGCACTCCAAGCACTCTCCGACAAAAAATGGTGACAACAATGCAAAATAAAGCACTCTGACAAAGGTGACACTGCAAAGTAAAAAGTTCCGAAACAGAATGTACTTCTACTACCTTACCCTAAGGTCAGTTTCATCATTATATAATTCTCAAAATAATGAAATGAAATTTTGTGAAAATATTAAGTTGACATGTTGAAAATCATCATAATTATGGCAGGCTACAGTCTGAATAATTTCACTACTCATATCACAATATCATATTAGATGATGGAAAATTATATAATTTCAAAAAAAATTTAAAAATTCATTTTTTCACACACACAAAAATGCACCCATGCACACAAAGAAGACTAGTGAAATCTTTACCCACAAATTTTGTTTTCCTCGTTGGTTCAGAGCAATTTAACAATTTCAGACAAGCTTATCCTTCATTTATCTGGAGGGGTACGGAGCTAGAAAGTTTCTACTTGTATTGTGAAACAAGTGTTGGTTGGGGTTCTGGAAAAACATGGGTGGTGGTGGTGGTGGTGGTCATCATCGTATATGAACAACAAATGAGGAGAATTGCATGAAAAAGAAGGCTCCAGTCTTGAAGCATTGAATAATGTTGGGTTCTTGGGCTTTATCAATTCTGAATAAGAGGAGATGCATGCACATAGGTAGGCCTACTTCATTTTATTTTCTTCAAGTTAGGTTAGATTGGTAGGTCATGAAATGTGATACCTAGCCATTTTTTTCTTCATTGTAAGAAGATTTCCTAAGCTAGATTTGTGTATATATATATTATATCCTCAATTTATCTTGAATGAAGCAGCGGAGATCATGGACAAGATGATAGGTACCATGTGGAGGACTTTGACGGAAATGGGTGACTTGAGTGAATGACCGTTGTAAGATGACTACTTTAGGAAATTTTGCTTATTGTAGAAGCAAATGAATCATATGTAGAAGAGTACCTAACATCAATTACAAACTTTGCTTGGTTTGAGTGTGTTCGTGTTTTGTGTGCACCTCATACCGGACTCCTCAAATTTTATGCCATTGAACAATTAAGATTGGCACATCACAATTTTAAGTCAGTCACAATTTTAAAAGGAAAATCCTGATCTAGTCTTATTGTATCATTTACAGCTTTTTTTGTGCTTCCCTCTCATCCAATTAAAGGATGAAACTTTGGCCATGCACTCATAAAATGGAAAATAAAAATAAAAATAATAAAATGGAAAATAAAACAATAAAAAAGAAAGGAAATTGTCATTTGTTAGCTGCAATCAATTCCTTCAAGCCAAGTTAAATATTCTATCAATTAATTCAATGAAATATTATATACCTAGTTGTCACACACAAATTTACCCTTTGCTACAAATATTTTGTAAGTGTGCATGATATCATCTAGATGTTTCAAACTCAAAAATTTGTCAAATGGGATATCATCTTCTAACCTCTAAGGTTTTCAAGGAGAGAGAATGGGGGAAGTGGGGGGGGGAGGAGGAGGAGGAGGGGGGAGAGAGACCACCTACACACACTAGAGGTGATATCAATTTTGCAATCTTCAAAGCTAAGTATGTCCTTAAATAGTTGGCACTTCATGTACCTAACAAAATTTTGATGAATGGGAGGAGTTCAAGGGAGGAGGAGGGTAAGTTAACATTGAGCCCATGCAACACAAAGAAAAGGCCATGAGTTTGTAACAAACATTGTGTGTGACCAACCCAAATGGATGATGACGATGATTTGGATGAAGAGTTGTTAATTTATGAGTTCCCACAATTTATATTCATCCCTAATCCCCCCAACTACCACCCCGACCTTTTTTTATTTTTTCAATTTTTGTTGTTTTTGTTGGAGCATTTCATTTTTCTAACAATTAGGTACCTATATGAACAACATAGGTTAGGTAGGTCTCTAGGTTTCTAGGTAAGCTATAATATTAGAAAAGCATATAGGTATGGCCAAATTCTTGGGTCTATATAGAGCCATGCTAAGCTATTTTACACATGCCTAGTTTAGCATGCCTAGTCTACTTTGGCGGCTTGTCTAGGTGAGAGCATTTATAGGGAAACAAACCCACCGCTCACCCCCGGAAAAAAACAAGGAAAAAAAAAAGAATAAAAGGGGGGGAGAAAAATAGGGGGGGAGGTTTTTTGGAAGGAGGGGGGGGGGGGGGGGGGGGGGGGGGGGGGAAAAAACCCGGGGTGGAAAAAGGGGGGGGGGCACTGCGGGTGGGGCGGGGCGGCCGCAGGGGGGAAAGGGGGGGGGGGAGGAGGGGGAGGCT
>Ga0116227_10002283_pt1 | contig 43643 bp, 41 predicted proteins | sample S1TSphgellanicum_FD_89693 | JGI IMG/M metagenome (GOLD analysis project Ga0116227, IMG submission 89693) | Host-associated microbial communities from peat moss isolated from Minnesota, USA - S1T2_Fb - Sphagnum magellanicum MG | ecosystem: Host-associated > Plants > Peat moss > Unclassified... | reverse complement strand
TCTTGCTGAAACTAGATTCCACTCTTGGACCGGACCCCTTTTAAACAGGTTCAGTTTCTTCAGACAGAGAAGTACAACTTATTTGGAAAGGCCAAAGCTAAGCCATACTTTTAAAGCAAAGTTGTCAATTTTAATCAGTTGTAAACAATGGATAGTACAAAATATTTTATCGCCAGATCCATGCACCAGTTCAGTGTTTTTAAAATATTGTGTATATATCTAAGGAATTTCTTTATGTAGCATAAGTGAGGATTATCCCTAGGAAGATTTAGCCAAATTTGGCTATTAACCAAATGTAGAGTACAAATATTTAATGAACCTTCTATATTCATCGTTACACATTGAAAATCAAATATTAAATATTAATGATTTTTACTTTTTTTTCTCAATTCTAGCAACTTCCAAAATCATTTCATTTTTGAAAAAAATTAAAAAATTATATTTGAATTCTAGCAAAATTTCACAGATAAAAGAGAAGGCTGCACCTATTCGCAAGAGCAGTATTATTCAAAATTCTCAGTTGTCTGTAGATCAAGTCATTCCATGGCGGATTGCTCATTAGTATAGCCTGTTTTGGGACCCTGGGAATACAAAAGGTCGTAAGTTCAAACCAGTGTTGTCCGGTTATCAACATCTAGACCTAATCTGTGGATACCAATAGTAGATTTTATTTTAATTTTGGGCAAGGAAAGACATGTATCCCAAAAAAAAAATCAATCTACTACAAGTAGCTGGTTACAAATAATTTTATTTTTCTCCTTCATCTACTGGTTATGAATATTCTAATTTTCAGTTTTTGAAACGTGACGGATATGCACAAAGGTTATGTATGCAAAATTTCCAAAATTGGTTGCTTAAAGGACTACAAGCTAATCTAGCAAAACAAAAACAACACAAGCAGAATCCAAAACAAAGTAACTTGCGAGGGAATTGAACCCCAATTCTTCATAGAATGCGAAGAACTCTGCCCAATTGCAACACAAGTTTCATGCCCCAACCACACCCCCACAAAAACAAACCACAAAATTAATCATTGTCAACTTACAATTGTTCAAAGAAGTCAGCTTCTCCAAGCAAGTCATAGTTCTCCTTTACCAAAGAATTTTTTTTTTTAAATATTTTTTCAAATTTGCATTTGGTTTGCAATTGTGGCATGGGTCATCAAGCCAATTTTTCACCACCATGTTGATTCTATCCATGTTCTCCACCTATAAGCGACAACATCTTAAAGTTGTCAACACACCTACAAGATTAAACACACGTTCAATTTCTACTTGTGAACTTGGGATTCCAAGAATTTGTTTTGCAAGGAAACCCATGTTTGGAAACTGACCTTCATGGATGCACCACCATGCTAATGGATCTCCATATATAAATGGCAAAACAAAAAGCCTCTTAAACAAAGATAACTTTATAGTAACCAGTGCACGTGAAGATTCTTCAATTGAGGCCCCCACATCAAACATATTTTCTTCAAACTCCTCACCCACAACATTAATTATAACTACAACAATAGATGCATTAACGACAATAAGGTTCGACCATTCAAAGCAGACCATCAAAAAAATAATAACAATTTTGGCATCATATTCAATGGCCAGTTGAATGGCATTCCCATGTCCCAACAAATTTTCCACAATGCATAAAAACTTAAACGCAGATCCCACATGATGGCCATTGTATATTTATGAATGCACCCTCCATCAAAAATTCTCAAAAACTGCAAAAACAGTGTATAATGTTAATAACTTCCAACCGCATATTTATATGCAAAACAAGAATTTCACTCCCAAATGAGTCAAAATTTTCAAGCCCATTAGAAAGTGGCAATCATGTTGCTTCCATGAACATAGTAAGTGCAATAGCTATTGTCAAAGTGTTTAACAACATCCAATGGCCCCTTGATTAATTCATGACACATGCTAATACAACAAGGTTGAAGCAAGATGTGATTACTTTAGCAACAACCCACACTTGGGCTTTTGGCACTCTTTGTTGCAAAGCCACAACTTTCTACCTTCCATAACAAAGAATAATGGCATCTTTAAACTATAGTCATTCTTCAAACATTATGACCTTGCTTGCAAATCTAATCTTCATGAAAGTTTTTAATCTTTGATGTCGCATCCCATTATCACAGCAAGCCCACTCCCATTCCTATGTCCCTTTCCCAAACTTTTTAGTCGAAATAATTATTTTTTGTAAACCAGCTTGTGCATCCTTCACATTAACACTTCTCAACCCAATAAAATTTTTGTCATCATTAGTAGCATACTGACACGCCTTAAACATTACATGCTCAAAGCAAGTACCCTCATAAACCTGAAACAACTTCAAAGGTTCATAATCAACAATTGATTCTAGAGCTACTGCCATAATAATCAAATTATTGCCTTCATCTTTTACAAAGGCAATTACTCAATGCAATAATCCATATTTCTTTAATAGGGTCTAGAGTTATATGGCCATGGATTGCTTAAAAGTCTCATGAACCTCAAACAATCCCATAGTAACATGCATCGGCACCCAAGTTTCATTCAAAAAAATTATAACTAAAGCAAATGTGTCAACATCACCATGAGACATCCAAAGATCAAAATTGGTTGAAATTGTTGTTGCAGTTTTTCAAATTTGGTAAAACATGTTGGTCCAATGCCTTCTTCACCATTACAAGTAACATTTCTTCCATTAAAGAAGACTGAAAAGGAAATTGAATTTGGGGACATTGGTGTAAGACCAACCTTCAAAGTCAAATGTTTTCACAAGAAAATAATGGCATGTAACCCTTGTAGATGTATAACACTAGATCTTCAATAAACTATAATTGAACATCATTAGTTTTTTTATAAGGATTTTTGGCACCAAATAATGTTGTAATTGCATAGCTAAAAGGACTTGCCTTTTTTTTTCCTTGTTATCGAGTAAGGTCAAATGTTACCACCTTCTCACTACAAATCTACTTCCTTTGAGCCCGTAACTTTGGATGTGCAGTCTCCACATGAGTCTTCATGGGAGTTATGCCATTGGTTTTGCTATATTTTATCAAACCCTTACAGAAAACAAATTATTGTGTCAAATCAATCTCAGATGCATGCTTAGATATGCAAATGATAAATCATAACATTTGTCGGTTTTCCAAATCCACAAGATGATTATCATTAATAGCAAAAAATCCCCAACGTATAAAGATCCAACCATGAAGCCTCCAAGCAATAACTTATGTTCCTATGGTCTCAAGTTGGAGAACATTTGAATTTGGCACATTACTATTAATTTGAAGGTGGACACTTTCAACGGCTGAAAATGAAAATGTAGTTATAGGTGTTTAAGTGTGGGGAGTTGATTCATTTTCATCAACTTTGTCCACATTCTCGATCATGCAAAACTCTACCTCCTTAGCCATCAAACAAACAAACATAATGCACAATGCACCTACACACAACAAAGAAGACGCATTATTACACACTAAAACAAATAGACTCAACTTGAAGCTCCCAAAACCAAAAATAAATAAATCAAAGGTGAAGATTTGTTGGATCATTGCCATGGATTGCCATGGAGAAGGATTTGACACATGATTTGTGGATTATATATATATGTTGATGATGCATTATTGCTAGGATCATTCAACTTTGTAGTGGTGGGTTAAACATTGCATCAATTGAAGATTTAATGTTCTTGATTGCGCAACAACACATTTTGAGTTTTGCAACTTGCCTTTACAATTACATACTAGTCATGAAGGATATATGTGATTAGTGACTAATGAGTTATTAAACCCATGTCACTTCATCCATTTAGTTGCAAGAGATATTTAGTTGCAAAACCTAGTCGTTTTAACAATTAAAATTTTCAAATTTTTTATAGTGATGGAATTCCATGTCATCACTAACCTTGTTATGATGTGTAAAGTGCATGTCATCTCAACTTAGTCATTTTATTCAACTAAATGTTATAAAAGACACCTTGAATGGATGACATGTGTCAAAAATCTATAAACATGTTATGAATCATTACACATGACCAAAAGTCAATTTAACCTAACCTAGTTAAGTTAAGCAGCCTAGCCTAGCCAAAAATCAATCTAACTTAACTTAGTTAAGTTAGCTACCTATGCTAGGTAACCTTAGCAACTTAACTTAGGTTGGGTTGCTTAGATTAAAAACAAATATCAAACTCTTAGTTAAAGAAACTTAGATTATGTTACCTAACCTAAATAAAGTGGCCTAAGTATTATAGGTTGCAAGAGTGAGGACTTGAGCCCTTCACCTTCACTTTGGGGTTCAAATTTCATCCATTGGACTACCGCATTTTTTAATATTAACCATATTTAACACAAAGTTATAAAGCTCAAAGTCTTTAGCCTTGAATTAACCTTGGCCACCCTAGAAATGACCTAGGTCAACCTATCGACTACTTATCAACCTAGCCTAGACCTAAACCTCCCTAGGTTGATTTAAATATATTATTTTGTCAACATGTATTATATATAACTTAATCTAGGTTAACCTAAGTATTGTTAGGTTTTTAAAAAATGAACTTATGATAATTATGTCACATTTAGTTTCATTTAGTCATATAAACTTGACTTGGCAAAAAACCTAAAGATAGGAACCTAAGCAAGCTTACCTAGGTTAACCTATTAATAGGATAACCTATTCTAGGTATATTTAGACATATTAGATGTAATAAATTTCTTATGTTTAATTAAAAAACTTACAAGGTAGCCTATATTACAGAGTAGGTTTTCACTAAGTAACCTACATACATCAGTTAATTTAATAGGTATGTTAACCTAAACTAGTGTGTTAAATAGTTAAAAATTCAAGGAGTTATGTGTCACCTTTTTCAAAATGACTATTAATATTATAGTCATAATTACAAATTAACGATACATTGTTTAATACACACACATGCATGTGAATTCATGATTTCAAAAACCTCACATGGCACACAAAAAATTATGGCATACCATGACAAATATTGGTGCCATAAATTCAAGACACACAAAAATTTATGGTGTCATAAAAAATCATGAGTTGCCATGAAAATTTGTGACACCTTGTTGCCAAATGGCATGCCATGTCATCATCACATGGAAGACTAAGTTGTTATTAATTTCAAAGGACATTTTATCAATTAGCTAATAAATGAGACTAATTTATCAAATTAATGACATGAATCATGATGTTGAAAAATAAGACCATATCATTTTGTTGGCATATAACATGCCATGTCATTATCATGGGAAATTGAGTCATTATTAATCGCAAAGGTGGATGGTTCTTGCAACTAACTAGTTAATGAAAAATAATTGAAAAATAATATGATAATTTACCAAAAAAACCAACACGTTGTCATATTGATTATAGTTGCAAAACCATGATGCCATGTGGCATGTTGATGTCTTTTGCCATTACTAAGTGATTGTTATGATTAAATTTTTATAAATCTAGTTGAAAAATACAATAATTATTTTTGTGTCTGGTTCAAAGGATAAGATTTGTTGTAATGAGGGTAAAGTTTTTAGACTTGCATTTTGATGCGAAGAATTACATTGAGGGATTGGAAATCATTTTTAACATATAGACCAACCAACAAATGTCTCATTTTATCCAAAGTAGTGTATGAGTCATCATGTTGACTAAAAGTCAAGTATTTTATTACCATGTGCATGTGGAATGCCACATCATCATGTTGTGCGATTAGAAGTCAATATCTAGTTGCAAAAGTCAAGGTATTTTTATTTAACTGATTTTAATTTATTTAAAACATATTATTACAATTTCAAAAAAAAAAATCTATCCAAAAAAGCCCATTAGTTGTCATATAGACTATAGTCGCAAAACCATGACATCATATGACATATCAATGGCCTTTGCAACTATATGGTGATTTTTGTGACTAAGTAGTTACAATTGTAGTAAAAAAGGACAATAGTTGTTTCTTTGACCAATCAAAAAACCCATAATGTGTTGTTGTGTTGGAAAATACAAATCATTGGTTTCTCTAAAAGTAGGTGAAATTGGAAGAAATAAAAAGGTGTATATGTGAACCTTCATTGTGTTCCAATCATATGTGACTCTTTTCCTAAGCATAACCTCCAATGTCCATAGGTTTCATGGGAGTGGGTGCCAAACAAGTGGACAATGTTTGGCCCATCTTTTGCTTGAATTGATGTTATTATGTTTCACAGGTCAGATGGGCAAATGTGTCTTGGATGTAGGCACAAAATATGTTAGTGCATGAAGGGTTGTGTAGTTGCTATTGCACAAGGTTATGCATAGTTGCAATATTTGGTCGTGTATATTTGTGACATGATCACCAATGTTAGAAGGATTGGTTGTTCCATATAGATTGAATTGGTCCTTTTTGTTTTGTCCCCAGAAAGTGTGGAGTTGTTGTTGCCAAACAATGGGTTGAAGAGATGTGAAGCCCAAGGCACATATAACAATTGTATACAATGTTGGCTTCTATGGGCCATGCATAAAGGAACAAATTGCATAAAGGTCAAAACGTAGTACAAGTTCACCACTACAACTAGCTTTTTACTAATCACTTTATACCATGGCAATGGTTTATGATCATCTTGTTGTTGAGTATTTATGATAGGTACTAGATGCAAAGTTATATTGTATTGTGGGAAGGGCAAGTTACCATGTTTGTGAAAATTTTGAAGCTCAACCAAGACCAAAAAGATGCTATGACATATGATGTGGGCTTGCTCCCTTAGTTCCTCATCTACATTTAAATAGTTTATTGCATCTCTTTCACCTCTATAGTTAGGGGAGATTTGCAATGGGATGTGGGACTAGTGGAAAATTCAAATTTTGTTGGTGTTACAAGAGCTTCAATTAGATCCCTAGTAACTTTGGAGATGGAATTGGGGATCAAGAATAGGCCAAGAGGGCAAGTTGTGTGTTTGCTTGTTGTTGGATTTGCAGAAGTGTACATCTTCACTTTCATCAGAGGAGATTGTTGCAAAATTGGTTCTTTATGATTGAAGGATGTTTTTATCATGTAGTAGTCGTAGCAATTCTAAAATTTTGGCCCATTATGATTACTAGTGCAAAATCAAGTTGCAAGAATTCATGACCAATGCCTTGCATGAGTTAGTGTACATTCAAAACACTTCAACATAGAATAAGAACATAAGAAATTCACAATTGTTTCTATATTGATCATTAAGTCATTTTAAAGGTAATGCATACACTTCTAAAAAGCTAACAACATAGATACTTTACAAGTGAGACCAAGAGCTTGCATCTAGTCTACCATCTCTCCTTTCTATATTCTCAAGTTCTAGAATCAGTTTCTACTCATCCTTGTTTTAATAACACACTAAAAAACTTTATCCTTGTCTTCCTTGTCCATCCTTGCTTCCCCATCCTCACAATTTGTGCCACAAACATTTCAAAGAGTGCAAATAACCATAGTCGAAAGAGTTGAAAGAACAACAATAATAGCGAAGTTGAAAAGACATGTTTTTTCTTTTATGAGATTTTTAGGGTTCTAATCGTTCATAAACACTCATGATGACAATGATGATGGGATCTTTTTTTTTGCGAGGTCTTTATGCTAAACCATTTATGCTATTGCGTAAATGGAATAAAATTTGTGTGACTTGACAAATAACAAAATTGGAATCAAGATTTTGAATTTAGAATGTTGAGATACAAATCATAAGTTTAGCAACAATTTTGTGCTTAGCACTGAAGCTGTCTTTCAAACCCTACTGTTGCGTAGGGTAATGGGGTGAGGTGGTGTACTTGTACCTTTGCCGTTTGCAAAAAAAAATCTTAAAACATTTGTTTCCAGATATTAGAGTTTTCCTAACATGAGACTGTGATGATTGTTTCTAAAGCCGATATTTTTGCTATTTTGCTAAAAACAATTTGAGAGAACCCTGGGAAAATGTGTTTTTTTCAGCAAAAAAATTGCCACTTGTGCAAAATCAATAAATTGGAAAAACTAAAAACTGCCTTACTGTGTTCAAAGTTGAATTCCTTGGGAAAAAAAGGTAAAGAAATGCTTCTGACAGAAAGAGAGAAGGCTTTGGAAAGATATCTTTATGATTGATGTTTGGACCAGTATTGGGCAGTTATATATCTGCTTATAACTAGATACATAACCTTAACATGCAAAATTCAATAACCGTAATTTATGGTTAACTGGTGGTTTGGAAAATTGTGATAACCAACAATTTAACCTAACTCTCTTAGAGTTTAAGTTGATATAACCATACCTGAAACATGTTAAAAAATGTTTTTTTGGTTATATTGGATCCTAGTTATATGGTATACCTACCATGTGTAAGTAGTTCATCTATCATTTTAAAATCATTATACTAAAAAATCCCCCCTTTTTTTATTTTAATGTGTGCCCTTTAATTACAAGACAAAAAAAAAAAATGCATGACAATATGCATGATTGAATTCCTGAAAGAGAGTTGAATTTAAAGCTAGATCATAAATTTCTTCAATACCCACCATGTTATGAATCACTTTACAACTATCATTTGAAACTGGTGTACATGCCCAAGAATCATTTTACCTTTCTCTACACACATTACTTTTTTTTTGTTGCATAATCAACATGTTATGGGTCACTTTTCAAATAACGCTTTTATAACATGACCATAGGTTTTGGGACATTGAAAAAATTGAGTTATAAATAATCATTTTCCCATAGCACCACACTTTTATCCCATACGGGACTGGCATACTGCCAAAAACTGTTGAGGTTGTCTCTGCATGGGAAGCATTTGTTGAGGGAAAACTATGGGAAGCTTACATTGCATGTGGAGCACATCCATGCGTGTTGTAGTTTTCACCCACACACAAATCAGGGGTCTACACTTTGGGGTAAGGGTGCAAATGTTAGACTTGGCCATGGAGACACAGAAGACAGGATTTGTCCCACTCTTGTTTATCACCCAGGTTTATCATGAATGTGAAACCATGGACTGGTTCATGTGAAACCAGCACCTGCTTCAAGTCCTCACAATGGCACTGTGAATAATTTTGAAGGCTTGGAAACCAGGCTTACTACTACTATTGATGTGAGAGCAGCTAATGGGTTTTTTGGAAGGTGATACAAGTGGAAGACTGGAAACAGATCACAGGAATAATGATGGGGCTCAGACAGTGGGTAGTACTTTTTCCATCTGAAAATGGAAGAGTTGTGCAGAAGCAGCAGAGTGGTAGAACAAGATGAATCTGGTGTTCATATCATGCTTACCTCATTACTGGGTGGAGGCAACTCAAGATCAGAACATCTTTTGTTCAGTGACAAGTGTAGCCTGTTGTCTTCAACACACTTTCTATTGTTCCAAGTGTCTCCTAACCTCCCAATGATGGTGCAGTTTGGACAAGATTGAGGATTTCTTTGAACAGGCTCTACTGTTCATTGAGCAAGTCCCAAAATGTAATGAGACTCTGGTGGACGAGATGACTCCAGCTTGTAGCATCTTTTGGTGAATCCTCTTTTGTCATTGGATGAGCTTCACCCTCAATTGCAGGTACTCTGGAGCAAGCTACCTGAACACAGGCTACATGATGTAAGAAGGGCAGGTCCTGCAGAGGTAAGCAAGGCCCAACTAGTCATAAATAGCAATTTGTTGTGGTTGACCAATGTTGGACACAGAGCAATCTGCATTCACTATGTATATCAATGAGGGAGATCCAACCCCCATGCACATCAAACACGAGAATATGCTTGGGAGGTTTGGATGGGTAGTCTATGACAGGTTCCATCACCCATTTCTTTATCAGCTGTCTGAGTTCTCCATATGCCAGGCCAAGAGGCATAAAACATGAGTGTAAACTGTGCAATTGTAGAATTCATTATTTGCCAGTGTTCACGTATGAAGTTGATGGATGCAATTTGGCTGCAATTGGAGTAAAACAACCCCCTCCAAGTGTAACTGTTGTTTATTGTACATGTTTTAAAGTGGTAAACTAAGTTAATGTCAAAAATGTGTGATGTGTTTCTACAACCATGTTGGAAAACCCTAAACCCTAAAACTGGACTGTAACCAATGCTTTTAAGCACAGTTTAAGTAATGTAAACAGTGTAAAAGAAAATACAAACAGACCAATCCCAATTTGCCACATCAGCCTGTCGGTCCAGTTTCAAGACTACATATTCAGGACAAAGGAGGCACCTGTGGATCATTTTATCCTGTTTAGACCCATTTTAGAGTATTTCATTGCACAAATCAAAGCATGTCTTTATACGAATCTCACTTTAGGAAAATAGGAGAAGATTGTTGCCGAGCAATACGTCTACTTGATCTCTGCATGGTTGTACTCCAAAAAACTTCAATTGTCAGAAGATTGTACTTCTCAAAAAAAGTCAATTTGGCAATCTCATTGCTACTGTTCATTGTATTAAATCTGCAACCAACTGGGATACTTAGAGAATTGGAAACTTTTTGCAAGACTAGTATTATCTGGGAATTGCTTCAATCTTTCCTTGTCTCCCAAAGCTGGATGGCCTAAAAGTCTTCCACTCCCACGAACTCCCATGATGCCAAAGTGCATTCCTACTTCTATTTGTGCAGCACTTTTTCCTGAGGTGAAGAAAGGGAGGAGGTGTACCTCCTCAAGGCATCCAAGCACTGTCGCCGAAAGCTTACATACACAGAAACGATGATATTGGCAAGAGGTGGATATTGAACCTCTGACAGATATAGTCAACACTATCAGCTTTGCCTTCTCATCCCCAATCCACCAAGCTGGCCTCTCAAACATCAACTTCTTATGCTCTGCCTCAAATTGTGCTGTGGCCCCAAATTGTAGGGTTATTTGTACACTGGAATTGGGTTTCAACATGCCTTTAGCTGGTTGCACCTGCCCCAAGAAAGAGTACATAGACTAAGTTTGTGAAAAAAAACCTCACTTGTGGAGGCCTTTAGTTTGTTTATTTTCTAACCCCCTCAAAAGAGAAAAAACTAAGCACCACAATTCCAGGCATTTTCTCAATGTGTGGATTGTACTTGCACACAGAGTTCTTCACTTCTGAGAATCAGTTGATATTCATTGCATGTGGTCCGATTTATGGAATGGATTGCAAGCATTTGAGAGCCTCAAATCACCAGAGAATGTCAGAAAATGAATGGCAATCCTGGACACATAAACCCAATTCGGAGATGCACCTTAAGCCATTGAGGAAAACCGTAGTTGCCCCTCACAGAGTGTGGCTTGCTAGTACGTTGATCATTGTTGTGGTGTCCACAAGGGCATTCACCTGTGAGAGGCTCACCATCACAGTGGACAATAAATGTTGCTGTAGAACTCCTGCTCACATTGGTGATATGCATGAAGGAAGGTGTGCAGTCCTGTAACATTATCAGGTTTGTGTTCAATGTAATCAGGGGAATCACATTACACTGTGCTAGCAGTGCCCGGACTTTGGGATTTACTTTCAGGATTTTCCCATATTCTCGCCGCCGGGCTGATTCATCCATGGTTGCAAGATCAACATCAAGCACACATCGCACAGGTTTGTGATCACTGTCCAATACTTCCATGCATGAATCATACCTGGAAAGATTCTGTAAATATTAGCACAATCATTGGATGATGACCTTGATATGATGAGAGAACTGAACTCTTTGTACTTGTCCATGTCTCTCCTACATCAGTTCTTTATAAGATCCTGCTAGGTGACTGTTGTTTTCACCAGAATACGATGTGAGACAGATACTATAGAGGAAGAAAAATGAAGGAATGAGTCTCCAAAAACAATGATGAAGGTTAATGAGTTGAGGAAATTTACATGGAAACTGTTGCTTTTACAGGTCGCACAAGAATGCTGTGTCGGGCACCAATGTTTTTGTCAAAGCTATCTCGGAACAAAACTCGATCACACCATGCAGGTATCCTTTTTTTCTCACTGGTGTCATAATCTGCCTTGAACAATGTTAACTGTCAGAAAAGCATGTTATAACAGCTAATGCCTCTTGTGCACATAATTAGTGTCATTTTACCTATATGGTGAAAGCATTTGAGAGCTGTGATTTCTTCCAAGTTTGTTGATAACTTGAAAGCATTTAAAAAGGTCTGAAAAATCACAAGGTCTGAAAGACACATATATATATATTCAAAACCTTGACTGCCTGGATCAAATTTGTAAGATGGTACAAATCTTATAAGCCCCTCTCGCATGCCATTGAACGTGCGTCCTGCAGACATTTCAGTTCGTAACTGGTCTTGGGTTAACAGTGAATCAATCTGATGCCTTTGGATCAGCTCCACGGCATCGTCATGAGATATGTCAATCCGGTAGTTCAAGTCCCCAAACCAAACTAGCAGATCAGCTTCAGCAAGATCAGGCATAATGATATTTTCCTCATCTTCATCTCCCTGCACCCAACATGCAATTCAAGTAAATTGTACTGTCAGGTTGTCAATCAGGTACCTGCAATGCAGCGCCTTTGAAAATACAACCACCTTGGACCTCTCTAACCAGCAGGACCTGTGAACACAAAAGCTGGTCTACTACCACAGGAGGATGTCAAAGGTTGCAATCAAGCAGTGACTTCTACTATATGTGTTGGGAATGCTCAGCTAATGGCTAATTTGAAGTTTTGGGTTTCAGGTTCCAGGGCTTGTCCTTGAAGCACCATTCACGTCAGAAAAGTTGAGGAATTGGGAATAAAAACATACCGCATATATTATTCGTTCTCTTCCTTCGACAAAATTGCTGTCAAACTCAGTGGTCAGACTGCTTATCCCATTGCTCACTCTTCGTTTTATAACATTTGTGATTTCTTCCAAGTTAGTTGTTAACCCTGCTCCACAATTCCACAACCAGTTTATATTAAATCCAAGAGAGATACACAAACACTACTCCTCTATTCTAAGGAACTACTCAAGCTTCTGTGCACCAAGCTTTGGTCCATAACTTTCTTTGCCAGGAATGAGGGGTTTGAAGAGCACACAAAAAAACAAAGATTGCCTGTTTGATAACAGCTATTTGCATTTCCAATGCAAATATCTAATAGGGAATACAGTCTTGTAACTTTCACTTTCTATTGAGAGACCTTCATTACAACTCTATAGTTGCACAAAATTGATGTTGTTACATAAAGATACAGCTCTGCAGTGTTCACTCTTCCAGGAAAAAAAACCAGATTTACAGCAATGTTTTTTCTATGACCAAAGATCCACACATCAAGGTACAGAGCCTGCATCTGGTTGGATGCATTTTCACTGTAATGGAATTGACAATCAGCTCACAAGATGAGACTTTGATCCCCAGAAATTTTTCTTTGTGTTTGGTTTTAGCTTTTTAACATACAAAGGCACTCAGTGTTTTTCAGGGATTTGGGGTTCTGCATATATGCATTTGTGGAAATACCATACAAAAATATTGCACAGTAAAGCAGGTGGTATCATGGTTAAGCATGACATGTCCCAACTTTTTGTTTACATTGAACTGCGCACCAGCAAGAGGGGGCCAAATTGCCAGTCTGAGTGTTGCCATTGAGGCAAGATGGGATCCATCTGCTCAGATAGGAGTATTCTGATCCACCATAAGCTGCACAAAATACAACCACACAGATTCATAGCCAAATTCAGAAATGCAACCATTGGGCTTTTACAGCAAGATTGTGTCTTTTCCTTCACTGCATCAGTGGACCTACATGACAGGAGTCAAATCTAAACACAGAACATAACCATACTTTCCTATGAGGTGAGAAATTCAAAAGAGGTTGCAGTAGAGTATTGAGGTACGTGACTCTTGTCTGGAGACTTATAGGTGCATCATTCCAAGTGGCGCACAAGATGACAACAATTTCAGAACCATGAAAGCATCACATGACTTTGATGGGAAATAAAAAGAGGCCATTTGAGACTGGGCACGAAACAAGAAACCTTTTGCAGCACTGGCAGTTGCAATGGCAGCAGCACCCACTCGGGACCCAAACACCATTTGACTGTAGATATATTCAAAATCAGCATTGCGAGCAGCAACTTTGTCCTGATGTGCTGCAAGGTGGCTATTCACCAAACAAAATGTCCGCCGAAATATTGACATTTTCACAGCAACTGCTCCCTGTAAGACACAATGTTGCACAAGTGTGAACACCTTCACTTTGACTACAAAGAGTGATGGTTCTTAAATGGCCTGTTGTGCAGGTATATCCTGACAAGTCACAGGTGTTTTATACTCATAGTGATGTGGTCACCTGATTTGCACCACAATGTCAAAGGAACATACTGAAAATAAGAAGATGGCTTACTTTATTACCAAGTGTACGCCCAAATCCACAGGCAACTGCTGTTGCATCCACATCGCCAACAAATGGAAGAAATCTTTTCCGCACCCTGTACATGTGACAATACCATTCCCATATGATTTTTCAACATCCACAGACAGAAAAGGAGACAGAAATTTCCTACTTTCCAAATCTTGGTGAAAAAGTGGGAAATTGTATGAAATAAGTATGATTCCACTATTCCTTGAGGGATTTCATGATTGCTACTGATAAAGGGAGAGAGAAAAAATTCAAAGTTTGAACAACATTTGTACTTGTTCAAATACACCATCCAAAGCCTCTGAAACCATGTGAGTGCATGTACAAAATCAACCCTTCCAATGATGGGTTTAATGGGCACCCAGGATTCAGAGAGAAAGAGAGGATATAGTTTCATCAATTCCTTAAAGATGTCAATGTAAGTGCTTACCAGACACCTACAAGCAGGCCTGCCAGCTCCCGGAAGCTTACTTGCTCAAATTCAATGCCGACACCAATTGCACTGCCAATTTGGTCTAGCCATTTCTGACCCTTATCTGTCACTGTTTCCTCATATCCAAGCCCCACCTGTACAAATCCACAAGTCACAAACAACCCATCCATATTGCATGCACTCAGGATCCTGGACTGAAACGATTCATATCCAACTAGAAGAATTCACACAGCTAGTGATTTGTTACTTCCAACACCAGTGGCAAGCTTTAGAATCGCAGGAGAGAGTTTCATTTAAATCTCCAGGGAACTTTGCAGTGGGATAATTTGCTGGTCTACATTTGCAGTCTACCCAGGTATAAAATGGGGATTCCCCCATTTTAGTCAATGCCAGCAGCTGTGGCAGCTCATAATAATCTGTTGGAATATTCTACAGAAGGTGTGGGATTTGCTATACCTTGTCACAAAATGTCTACAACAGTCTACATAGGCAAGCAATCAGTGATCACTCACCCTCTCACTGACAGCTGCCCTGCCAATTGCACTTGCTCCCATATCGAATTCCTGCAGCCCCACACATACTAGGTTCACATCTGCTGCAGGCCCTGTCAGCCAAGCCTCGAGAGCATGTTGTTTTGCCTTTGCTTGTCCCACATTCCAAGTACCAACCAAAATCCTGCAGTTTCAAGAGAGTCACCCACAATCAAAATTTTCATGTTAAGCATTGAACCCATAAAATTGTTTTACTACCAGTTCAAAAAGCCTTGTTCTTGGCATAGCCAACAGGAGGCATAAGAAAAAAACAAGAGCAGTGACTGACTTTTTGCACAATGAAAAAAGAAACGTACCGAATAAGTCTCTGGCGTGTGAAATCACCAGCTTTTGCAGAAAGCTCACTGTACATAACTATATCAAAAGGGCTTGGAGATGCAACATGCCAACCACGTATTCCCCCATTTGCACCCAGAGAGAAAACAAAGTCACCACCTCTTGCCATCTGGACCACTGGTTTTCGGTGTGCTCCCCAGGCACCTAATGTCCGGCCTTTTGAGTTGGCCATAACCTGCTTTATTTTCTAACAGTTAGTGTGTTAGCTGGGCAAAAGAATGTCTAGCTCCATGCAACCACCTAGAGACATGTGGTTTATCCAGACTGGAAAAACTGTCATGCATGCCAGCATGTAGTTATGTTATTGAATCTGCAATTCTGAAGGATTGTACCCAGCGTCAGAGGCATGATCTAAAAGCAGCAAGATCAAATGGAGTTCAGTGCACCCTGGAGAGGAACAGTAAGCAGCTCATCCATTTCCTGTTTTCCTAAGTGCTAGTGAAGAGAGTAGCTTCTGGAGAGGTTGATTACAGCAGCCTCTTTTCCTGTTTAGGTATTGAAACTTTTTCTGAGAACAAACATCTTGCATGTTGCATTAATATCATTTGGTCCTGAAGGGTGAGACTACCTGAACCATTCCATTAGCATAACCAATCCAAAGCCGTCGACCTACAGCCACAATGGATTTCACTCCCACTCCAATTGGTGGCAGAGTTAATTCCCGCAAGCGAGTGCCATCAGCATCCCATTGCACAAGAAGCCCGTTTCCCATTCCACCCCACACTGTTCCATCTGCAGAAGCTGCCAAAGCCTCCAATTGTCGTGACTCCTCTGAACCCTGTTGTACCCTAGCGGCTGCACGGTGCACAGCATACTTTGAGCGTTGCAGACAGCCTGCATGCTTCTTCAACATCGCTGCATATCCTTTCTTTTTGTCTTCATCCAAATAAGGCAGTTCAGCTCCAGGCTCAGCAAACTTTTGTTGGATATTCCTTGGATCTGCATATGCACTGGTGGTAATCACATTCACTGTCTCCCTTGTTCTTGCATCCCTGAAACATGAAAGCAGAAAGAATGAACTTGACAAGCTTCTGGGTCAGGGGGCCTGTGGAATTTCAGGATTCAGAACTGAGTGGCCCACTTCACTAAGTTCTCCAGGCATTGAAACAGATAACAGTGCAACTGTGATGCACATCAGTAGAATTGGATCAATGATACATACCAGAGTGTAATGTGATTGAGCTCTCCTGCCCAAATGCAGCAGTGTGAGTGCTCTGCCACAAGAAAGAGCACCTCAGTCTGCAAAGGGGCACTGATAGCTGGTCCCCGCAGAAGAATTGATGCATTGGTAAGGAGTGCACAGGCTGCAAAATCACCTTTTGCTGCCCACATCAAACCACTTGATATCACTTCGCATGACCAGGCCCTCATGGACCCACTTTCTGATCCCGTCCACACCTCACCTGCCAAGCTGGATTGTAGAATGAATATCCACATGCATGTATGTATGTGCCTTTCCATGATAAAAGTAGTATTTGGAGCAAAGAGATGACAAGACAATTGTCCTCTCAAGGATCCCCCGGAATCATAAAAGAAACAAAATCCAAGCAAACTAGAAAACTTCAAGAAAGAAGAAGATACACAGATGCTTTGATGAAGCACATACCATAGGGTGTGACCACAATTGCAGTGATGCCAGATCGATGCCCCTGCCAAGTAAGAATTGGCTCCTCCATCTTCTGTGTCTGCAGATCAGTGTGGTCAACCTGTGCAGGCCAAGCTCTCAACTTTCCATCTTTGTGACCACTCCACACAATCTGGGTTGCAGTATCCAGAACCAAAGACAAAGTTGGCGATCCTTCTGTAGTCAGAAGATGATAAGCAGCAGCATCTTCATCTCCCTTCAAATTTGATGAACCTACACTGAACTTTCCCATTGCACTCTCTAGATGCCACACCTGTCACCATGGGTCTTTCCTGATGTGAACAGTCCCATATGTGAAATTGGGAGGAATCTCTCAGGAACAAATGACCAGCATTCTTATGCACTAGAGAAGAACATCACATCTATTTGTGGCTGATGAAATGCCATCTAATCAATGTGAGCTCTTTGTGTTCTACAAATGGGAAGCACTTTGCAGAGAACCATAGAGAGATTGAAATGCCAGTGGAACTAGGGGAATTGCACCCAAACAATACCATAAGTCCAGGTTCGCAGGCAGCCCACACTGAATTCTGTGTGCAGAGAATTGCATATGTGGGTCGCTCAACATGAGTGTTTCGGAATGGATGGGGGCGAAGCTCCAAAGACACAGGACGACCAGGGTGAACAACCCCTCTGTACGGTGCTCTGTAAACTCCTACTCCTCCCCCTGAACCATGGAAATCGGAAGATGACATTCCAAAATCTAATGTAGAATTTATTGAAAAGTGTCGTGTAGGACCCATCACAGAAGCTCTTTTGGGTGGTCTGGCGGATGCATCATCTGTCTCCTGTCCATCAAGCTTGCAATCAGCATATGGAGGAGGACCCTTACTTCCGGGTAACAATGGCTCAATCACAGCTGGACAATTCAGGTCCTCAGATGGAGCATCTTCCATGCAAATGGACTCATCTATCAACTTGGACATTGAACAGGATCTTCTCATTTCAGGTGTTCTGCTTGTAGTTGAAGAATCCAGCATATTAGCAATGAGATGCGCTTCTGCCAGATCCTCATACACAAGGGTGCAAATCGTGGTGTCTTCTGTCAGCTCAGTTTGCCTGTTTGTTTCAGTAAGGGAAGCTGTGTTGGGAAGATCCAGAGTGGGTATTGCAATCAGTTCAGTCAGCTCAGCTGGCTCGTCTGTAACCAAACAAACTGGCAATTCAGCAATGGTAGCTGCCTCTGGAAAATCCAGCATGGGTGGTGTTGTGATGTCTTCTCTCAGCTTGGCTGGCCCAACTTGTTCTTCAGGGAGAAGATCTGCAGTGGGTGTAATGACAGCTTCTGTCAACTCACATGGCTTGTCCCCACCTACAAGAACTTGTGTTTCAGCAATGGGACTTGCTGTCTCAGGAATGATGTTGGCTACAGTATCTGTCACTTCTGACTGCTCAGGTACAATGATCAAAGTATCTGTCTGTTCTGCATCCTCATCAGACACTGGTGACAGGCTGCTTCCAACTCCAAAAAGCTGCTCTGCAATGCTGGACAACAGTGAACCTGCTCTTGGTTCTGGTACCTCATTTACAGTTGAAGGAAGCATCTCTTCAGCTAAATGGCACGAGTCAGGTACTCCAACATCAGCAGCAGCTACCACAACAGGATCTGCATGAGAACCTCGAGTCCAGTTCTTTTCAAGAAGAGCAATCTGCAGGCCTACTGGCTTCATGGCACCCCTTTACAGATTTTGTCCACCTGGATTCTGCAGAGATGCTCTCTCCAGGGAGACCAAAGTAGGTGCCAAAACCACATGATCTACTTGAGCTTGCAAGAGGGCATCACCTTGCTCTCTCAACCTCTCAGGCTCCGTGTCTTCTTCAACCTTAAATCCATGTTGCTAGGACCACCTTTGCACTGCAGCTCACAAGAGAGCAACAGACAGCAATCTTAACTGTGGATTGTGCTCAGAATATTACCTCCTCCATAGATTCTGTGATCAAGCTGCATCATTCTGTTTACAGTTTGAGCTGCAATGCCATCCAGGGAACAAAAAACTGCATGGAGGAGCCGATCATCACATTCTCAATTGAAGCATGAAAAATTTATCATGGTTTGAAAGTATATGGGTATGTACAGGGGGCCACATTCATGTGAAGAAGTTCAAGTTGAACTTGGATTCAGCCACAGATTGCAGCCCTAAAACACCAAAACCATAACAAAGTTCCAGGATCCATGAACCTGTGGCCCAAAGCTCCACAAGATTTCAATCTGGCAAACCTGAAATGAAATGATCCAACTTCTTCCTTCCGCCTCACATTGTCTACAACTCACCATCTGCCTCCAACAAAGATGCCCAGGTCATAATATCATCAAATGTAATAGGCATCAGAAAACCCTACATGGCAGCATAATAAACCCCCTTGCTCAAGAATCCCTGCTTCATTGATCAACTTTCTCTATGGACAAAATCATCAGACCCACAATTGATTTCTCATTAAGCACATCAACATTCAATATGTCTCTCATCAAGCTGATCATGAGCTTGAAGCAAGATGATGTTGTGACAGCTTCTACATATATCCTCATCAAGAAGGCAGCATGATTTGAAAGAATGGCGATGCACTTTTGTGCAAATGGCATGGTGGATCACAATGCCACTTTGACATAGTATCTATGTGCCATGTGCAATGACTGAACATCTTTGCTTGGCACAGATGCTTTGCACATGAACAACAATTTCAGAAACTGTGATCATGTTCGATGTTTCTTCATGTCTTTTCTTCAAAAGAACAGGGTTGCAGCATCACAGTTTACTTACTTTTGTTATAGTGTGTCCTATAGAGGTGATGACAATGCACTAGATACTTGAATCCCCATCTTAGCAGAGAAAGATTTTTGCGTAGGAAACTGAAACACAGAGCACCCTCTGGTTGCTGAAAATCACAGTCATGGCAGGGTGGATTATTTCAACGTCCACTTCACAGGGAGATGCAGTTTGAAAACAAGGGACTTGAATTGCAATCAGAGCGATAATTTGATCTCTCTCATGGAGCACACACCCTTGCAACAAAACAGATATTCAACTATTGAAATACTGGGTGCTGAAATGCTTGTTGCAAAATGCAAGAGATATGTATGCCAGCCCAAATGCATGGAAGAAAGAGTTATATGCCTTGAGTCACATGCAGAAAGAGTCATACACCTTTTGACAAAAAAAAGACTTTGTCTATTGTGCATACAACCACGGTTCTTGTACTTCTTCAGAAGCAAAGAACTGTAAACAAAGACATACACAAAACATCCCAGCCTTTGCAGAAATTCACAAAACAGAGGATTGGGCTTGCATTGTGCCTGGCCAGCTTGAAAGTCCTGCATTCATGGAGCCACCAAACAAAACATTTTCCTTGGCAAGCACCCCATGCAAGCTCTTGAGATTTGGTGTCAAGAATGAAAGAATTGGAAGCAGAGAAGACGAGGTCGAGCGAGCGAGAGAGAGAGAGAGTTACCGGGTGCTTAGCAAACTAGAGAAATGGAGAATGAATGCAGAGTTGTAACAGGAAACAGAGAACTTACATGATGATGATGATGATGGCATTTGATCTCTATGCATTTGATCCTTCTTGACATGTGGATGCCAGAAGTAGTTCTGTAGAAATGGGAAATGGGTGAGAGAGAAATCTCATAAGGATTGCTGCAGGTCGTTCAAACGAGAAGAAGCTCTGTAGAAAACTGTTGTGTTTGCATGGAGAGATGTTGTGGATTGTAGGGTTTGAACTTTGAAGGAGGAGAAGCTGCAGAAGTCGGTTGCAATGAGAACTGCTGTGGATTGTTGTGGGTCTGAAGGAGAAGCTGCTGCAGAAGTATGTTACAAGGAGAAAGTGTTGTGGATTGTGTGAGGTTGAAGGGGAAGAAGCTGCAGAAAGATCAAGACTGTGGTCAAGACGTAGCAAGTAGCAACTGCCACAGCTGATGAAGCTCATCATCTACTTGCACGAAGTGCTGCATTCATCTCTGCAAAGCTTCTTCTGATCGCGGACACATTCATAGTTCTTCTTCACACCCGTTCTATCTTCTAGGTACCCACCCCTTCGTTGCATCTCGCGAAAATCTCGCGAGAGCGAGAGAGAGACATTCAATCCTCGAAAACCACCAATGCAGTCAACAAGGTGACGCACGCATGCGGACAGCGTCCATCCTTTGATCAACCTGCGAACTATCCGGTGAAGAAACCGAGATCTGGACGCCTCGCGTCTCATTATTTCCTTGCCGGGGCCCACCCCCCTATGATCTCTTCTCGAGAAGTTGCGATTAGGGTTTGAAGCTCTTCACGACTTTGCTGCAGCAACATCCTCGTCGTTCCCGTCAGCTTCAGTTCATCCATGCCTCGGATCCACCGGCGCGTTTAAAAGCGAGACAGAGTTGGGAAAAGACAGGAATTTCTGTCGTCGACGGTAAGGGGGCGAGAAGTTTGCGTTGCGGTAGAAGAAGCGTTTGGAGGGAGAGAGAGTCCTGGAGGGGTGTTGAACTCAGGAAGCGGGAGCAAAGCAGCATGGCGAAGCATCATCCGGATCTGATTATGTGCAGGAAGCAGCCAGGGATTGCAATCGGAAGGTTATGCGAGAAGTGCGACGGGAAGTGCGTGATTTGCGATTCGTACGTGAGGCCATGCACGCTCGTAAGAGTCTGCGACGAGTGCAACTACGGGTCTTTCCAAGGCAGGTGTGTCATATGCGGAGGCTTAGGTATCTCGGATGCTTACTATTGCAAAGAGTGCACACAACAAGAGAAAGACCGCGATGGTTGTCCCAAGATCGTGAACCTCGGAAGCGCCAAGACGGACTTGTTCTATGAAAGGAAGAAATACGGCTTCAAGAAAAGATAGAAAGTCCTCCGCAGCAGCTGCTCTTGGTTCGGAACACGCTGCTCTTCGCCGTGGAGTGCTTAGGTATTGGATTGCAGGAAAAGTTGTGCAGCATTTTTTTCTTCCACAAACAGACACAGAGATGATAGTCATGCTTCTTCTTCTTCTTCTTCTTCCCATGAGCTAAGCTAGCCATATGCACATCATCATCAGCATCATGAGTTTGTCTGATCTCTCTTGGTGTGATGGGTTGTTGTTGATCTGCTGCGTGCATTCTTGTCCTATCCAGCTTTTCCTTCCTGGAGAATGACTCCGTTGCAACTTTGAAGGCATTTTGCTGTGTGGATCAAAACAATCAAGAGCAATTGACAAAATTCTCAAGAGCAGAATTCTTGCAAGCATTTCTGAACTTGACAGATTTCTTGAGAGCACAACTCTTGCAAGAGCTGAATTGTTGAGAGCATTACTGTCTTTAGATGTTTTTTGAGAGCAGAATTCTTGAGAGCAAGCATTGATGTTGCTGTTGCTGTTTTGCAGTTTGGCATGAAATGTGATTGCACCTTTCTTTCTGTGTTAGTTGTGAGGTCTTTCCATGGTGCTGTCAATTGGAACAGAAGATGGTACTTGTTTGTTTTCCCGGTTGCTTGCAACGGCTGCAAGCCAGAGCTGGCTTGTCCTTAACCAAGGAAAACATAGTTTTGCTTAACCATTGTTTCACCTCAAATCTTGAGCCCTGTTTTGAACCTGAAGCCCTTCATGGTGATGTAGACTTGGTGTAATAGAATGCACTTGCAATTCAAGCAAGTGCATATGGGTCCTATATAAGTCAAGAAGACTTCAGATCACTATCATGTTGTCATATTATAAACAGGAGGAGGAATTTTTGCTGTTCTCAAGTGCATTGCAGGTTTCTCTGGATGTTTTCTCTCAAGTGCTTAGCATGACCAAGTCTTTCTGTTGCATTTCCAGAAATTCAGCCACATCTCAGGACAGAGATTTATGTATAGATGTCCACCTGAAGGTTTGAGTACATCATTATAGTTGTCTACACACAGCCACCAGGATTTGCGGATGAGGTCAGTGGGAGGGAGTTCCTAATGGCAGCTTCTTACTGCCATTCATGATGAAGATGATGGTCTGACACTAACAAGGTTATGGCTGCATCCTCATTCTTGTGTTTGCTTTTGGTTTGGTTGGACCTGATGTTACCTTGATTGTAGAGTTTTAACTACAATCCCATACCTTCTGTTCGTACTACTTGTTTTTGTTTCTTCATTCTAGTTTGTCCCTTCTGTGATGCTCCTTCCTGGTTCCATAAGTCCTTATCTGGAAGTCTTTCTTTGACTTCAACCTAAAGTTTTGAACCTTTGTTCTGGCTTTCTTCATTGTAAGTATGGATATTTCTCTCATCTCATGAGAGTTATTTTGGTCTGCAATCCCACAGATATGCATTTTTCTCATGATGATATCCATGCTGAATTCTCGATTAGTTTCTGGGCAAATCCTTGAGAACGCTAGCATCTGCATTATTTCATCTTGACTCTTGGAGCTCTTATCTATCTTCAAAGTGCATGTATATAAGTTTGTTGTTGTCTCAACTATCAATTTGTTGGGTCATCCTGATTTATCATCAGCTGCCTTTTCAGTTGCGATTCGTCATCTTAGCAAGGTGTTCTCACTGACATTCGTGGCATCTTGTCCTCTTGATTTCCATTCTTCACTGCCTTCATTTTTTTGCTTTCAATTTGTGGTGAAATTTGTTTGATGTACATCTTTTGACACATTTCATTTACTTGAACCAATACCAATGACCATGAATTGCCTGCCCCTCTCATCCCTGTCCACTTGCATTGAGAAGTGAACATGTTTGAGTTAGAATGGATATATCAAGCTATGTGGGCTGAACAATGGAACTGTGGGTTGTGATTTGCATCTTGTACTTCCCTTTGGTATGCTACCCTAGCAACGTGTCACCCAAAATCACCATTTTTCCATTGATGTCTTCTTATGAGTCCTGTCATTTTGTGGGAGGTGCAAGGAGAGGAGGGTCATATAAGTGATAGCAATTGGATTTCTCCAAATTGAAGCACTGATTGTGGGAGAAACTATGAATAGCAATCCGAAGATTCAGAATGCGTAGTTGTGATTGGGTTCTGTTTCTGGAGCGACTTAAAGAATTAGGTGTTCAAAAGTTTACAGTTTGGATGTTTTCAAATCTTGTTGTGCGAGGTATAAAAATTGTGTTGGGTAAATCCTTGGGGTGGAGGCTCTCCCAAATTGAAGGGCCTAGGACAAGATGATACCTGCGTCCAGCTCATATTTTGGGAATGTATCCCACCCATGGGTAAACCACACACACACGGTAAAGCACACGGCTAATGGTACCATGAACTTCAACATATGTGGATCAGGACTCATGAGACCGAGGAAGTGGAAGGAAGGGGAGGGATCTTATGCCTACCCCTTAAGAGTAGGTGGGAAATTAGGTGCAAGATCCTTCTTTTTTCTGGGAGGGATATCCATGGATATAAGGTGCCCTTCAAATACACTACGTGCATTGCATGTTAAATAATATAGTACCTTTGCAACTTCAGCACAAATTATATCACTTTTAGAAATGCTGAAATTTCAAAAATTACATTTCTTAAAGGACAATTTAGGAAAATGAATAATATTATGGAATTTTACAGAATATTCTTTTTTGAAAATGGAAAATTAATCAGCAGATGTGCTGGAGTTGGCCCTGTACTACTAGATCATTCTCAAGTTAGTAATAGGTTTTGTGCATGGAAATGCATATTAAAACTTTAAAGTACCAATTCAACCATTACCATGTTTGTGCAATTTGGTTCTACTAGAGTGAAATGTCCAACAAATGTAGTTTACAACAATTGAGGGGCTTTCTTACATTGTGTATGAAGAACCAAAACCATATGGGTGTTTGGGCTTAGATTTAAACAACCATTTACACCCTTTTAATCAAATAAATAAATAAATAAAGAAAACAAACTTGGCAAAGAAACATGAGAAGAAAAAAAGAAAGGACCAAAGTCCAAACAAAAGACCACACCCAAAAGTGCAAAATGCGGAGCCCAAAGATCTAACGAGAGAAAACCTGAAATTTAGGACCTACCTAAACCCATTACTAGTAACATGAAGCAAATCGTGCAAGGTTATGGGAGAGAAACATGGAAGGACACCAAGCTTAGAAGAGGCCTCTTTTACTACCATAATTGCACAATGTAAAATAGTGACGACTTCATTTACTCTTTGGAAAATCATTGACACCCTCTACCTAGAAAATGAATGTATAATCGAAAGAAGAAGACTTCCAAAACCTTTCGTTGATCGTGTCATGTTAACACATTGATGAAGAAAGTTATCCACCTTTTGTTGCAAACATCCAAATATCTCTGTTGCTAGAGGTTTCAAATGCTCAAGGTTTTATCACACTTGGGTGGAATACCAATATGACATACATGACCAATTATATTTGCTTTTGGTTGGTTTGGATTCTTAAGTCATGAACGAAACCATGTTGTTTGGTATTTGTAAGGAATGAACATTCTTTCAATTTATCATGAGCCATAAATGCTTCACTAGATTAACAACCTTATAATTTATCATTCACATTTAATGCTAAGTCAATGGTAAGTCATAGATAGATTTTCTTGATTTCAATTCCTTAATGTATGTTAATTAGCAACTAACATTGAGTTATCTTCTTGGAGTTTGTAATCTAGTCGACACCTTTTGAAGATAACACCAAGTGTGGCCATACCTACTAGTATTCTATTTCCAAACTTGCTAATTCAGTTTTTGACAAGCATAAAATATTTTTTAGTTTGTAAGATGTTTGTGATTTGAGGAGGAAATTTTGATGGTTAAGGATACTATTCTGAAGTAAGGTTTACATTAACCCTACTCTATCCACATTCACTGTATTGAGCAATTCAAACTTTGCAGGCTCCAAAATATAAGTTTTAAGTGTGAGATGAATCAAGTTGTAACATTTTGTGGACCCATGTTCCAAAACCCTAAATCCAACAAACTTTGAATGTAGTGTCACCAAAAAAGAAGGGCAAATACTTTCTCCATTATATAAAGCCTAACTTTGAGCATATAGAGATTAGTGCGTATTATAGAGGTTTTATAGAAACGGACTAATTTGCTTCAAGCATTACTTTTCCATGAAAACCTTTGCAGACATCTACATTTTGTCATCTTATTTCTATGGACCACAAAGGATCAGTTTCACTATTGATTTCCTTTTTAGGAATCAACAAGTTGTTTGACAAAAGTGGTAGTTCATATCCAATAACAAAAACCCCACAAAGATTGATTTAACAACTTCACATGATTCCTTTTAGAGACTGAATAGAGATTCAGAGCATCATCATTCAAGCTAATATATTAGATTTTCTAGTATCCCCTTCCCAAAATCCTCGGAGCCCCCACAAATGCAAGAGGTGCTTTCTCTTTAGGATGGAATAGAATGCGTGCTCATCATCTCAAGATCCCCAAAATTATCACACATGAACTACCACACAACCGCTCCAAAAATCCTTGACACAATCATCATATGCCTTGTGTTGATCCCTATAGAAAAACATACCAGACCTCTAGACCTTTTCCTGACTCTTGACGCAGTGCAAATTCAATCGTCAGGGTTCTTCCAATTTAGCAGTCCTAATGTAGTTTTATTCTTAATAAATTACCACTCCCAAACTCCAGATCCTACACACACTTCTAGTTTTCAGAACATTCAGCCATTTAATTTTTTCTTGATCACCAAAAAGCCCCTAAGCTCCTCCTCAGCTTGCCTCAAATATATTCCTCCTAACTTCATCCCTTCGCTCCCCAGCAATCTTCCTGCCAATTTCCTTGTAGAAACGTGATTCACAAAGCTCATGAAGAGTTTTCATTAAGTAGCTGAAATTGCACTCCATCTCCGAAACTAACTCACCAAGCTCCTTTCATCATAACCTACAAAGCAACAAAACACACCAAGAACAGAAACACATCATAAGCAAATTTTTCAGCATTGTTGAAACACCGTGCTGCCAACAATTCAGCCACTAGGCTAAATTAGGGTTTGTAGCCTTCATCCAGAGAAAACATCTGACACTGTTTTTAGTTTACAGTAGTATTGCAAAATTCTAGAGCTTCAATCTCTCATTGCAATAATACTATAGTGATTTCACAATTGTTTGGAAGCTTAATTTCAATTATCAAAATTTAGGTTTTTCAAATTGTGTTTTATCCATCTCAAGTTGACTGTACCAAAATCCTACATATGAACCTCATGGGTTGAATGGCAGAATGAAATATTGGTGAAACCGTTATGTTAGAAAATTATTTGATCTGATAAAATATGGGCAGAAAGCTGTGTTGATCCACAACTGACAATTAATCTTTGTAGCTGATACACAAACTTCTTGTGCTTACTTTCTCTGTTAGATATCTACAAAAATCTGCCCACTGAACACTGTTATATTATCATGCAGAGCTGCTTTTCCCAAGGTTTGCTTCATTTTCTCCTTTCTATTCCAACTATTAGTGTAGGATGACGCCCTTGGGGCGAGCCATTCCAAGGGCGTTATCAAAGTAAGTACTTGTTGGTGGGTGCTTATTTTGGCAACACGCCTCTCGAGGGCCATCACCCTGCTCTGAGAGCATTGCCTGAGAGCTAAATCTCTGGCAGAAAAAATTATTTTAAATTATTTTTCCTTGTGGTATATCTGTGTGGGTATTGCAGCAAAAAAGTGGGCATTTCACACTTTTCAAAACACCCCACCCGTTGCGGAGGAGAAATTCTTCTGGATAAGATGCCCTCCAAATACACTAGAGATTTTCTGCTGGTGGTTACTTGTATTGTTTGTCCAGGAGAGAAGTTAACCTCAATGCAAACTATGTCCAAGGCAAGGGGGGCAGTTTGTTGGTTGCTGAGTCACACACTTCCAACAAAGACCTGGTTTTTTCAATGTGTAAGAGCATATCTCCATTGCCAATGGTATAATGGAATATACATGTTATTGGGATGAAGTATAGCTTTTAAAATATTGTGAAACTCTGACTTACAAGATACAATGCTCTCAAAAAGGGCTTCATCACATTTTCAACAAAGACCTCATTTTAAATTTTTTGTGATAGAATCTCCACTACCAAAAAAAAATGATGGCATATATGCATGTTACTTTGGATGAAGTGTAGCTTTCAGACAGCATGAAATTGAGGTTGGATTTATAAATATGTACAACTTACAAATGCTCTCCAAAAGGGTCAGTAGAATACAATCAAGGCAGCTGAGTAGAATGATTGGCTGAGGTAGTGGCATTTCAAGAGTGTATCCCTTTATACTGTCATGTTTATGACTGGGGAATCTCAGTGATTTTGTTGTCTTTTGACAAAAAGCTTGGATTTTTTTTGAATTTTTTTTCCTTTCCTAATCCAAATTTAGCTAATTTTTCTAGTTTTTTTTTGAATTTTTTTCCAAATTTTAGATATCACAATTTTTTATAAAAAAACCTGGTGGGGATGTGGAAATAATTGACACTTGGGTGTCAGATGTGGTAAACACTTGTACAAGCCTGAATAGGGGGCATGAGTGGAGTTGGTCTTAGATAGAGATGTTAGTAATAATGCACAAAAAACCGTGTTATGTTAATCCAAATGTTGGCATGAACATATAAATTAAATAAGATATCTTTCCAGATTTCAATAATGAAGGTCATACAAATGAAGGCATTCTTGCTGAGTGCACATTGCATTTTTACTTCGAGGAAGTTTTGGCTGACAGAAAAGTCACATCTTACCTTCGGGTAAGCTGATTTAACATATGCTCTAGGACAGGGGCAGTTTCAACACATGCCTATTGAAAATCTAATTAATTTTGAAGATTCCATGTCAGAAACAAATTCCTGAATAGTCCAAAAGATTCTGTATTTTCCTTCAAAATTTTTGGTTCTTTGAAAGAAGTAATTTTTGAAGATTTCAACATTTCTAACAATAATATAATTAGTGTGGAAGCTGCCAAGGGACTGTGATATTATATAAATATAACTATATATACATCCAGTGATATGCTGCTATGTTACTTTCCTAGTCTGGGCTGTGAATTTTGTTACCCCAACCTATCCTAATTTGGTGCTTTACTATCATTTCTCGTCTGCTGCTGTTGATTCAGATGAGCTTCATTGGTATTGTGCTTGAGGAGAGGGATCCAAGTTCATGTGCGGTGGTGCTCCAACAACCCCCATACCTGGACTTAGAGGTATGATAGTGTAGTGTAGTCTCCATGGTGACTGCAGGTTAAGATGGTTGAGCTAGCAATACTCACAAAGTAAGAAATCTACACTTGCGTAGCTAACCCTATTATTGCACATTTTATATGAACACATTCTCATACTGCCTGATACATAAATATTTCTTGCTGAAATTTGATGTACAGCACAAATCCCATACTGCCTACAAAACCCACTTTTCAGAGTACTGCAAATATGGTACATATGTGAAAATTGGTGACATACAACTAATTGATACAATTTCAGTTCACAATTTTCCATTTACCCCAGATGGCATACTTCATTGCACACCTCATTGCATGGAAAAAAAAACACAAATCTCTGTTATCACACTCCGTCATGCACATTACACACCAACACCTACTACCATTGCACACCTTATATTACCCAAGATGCGTTTTGATGGCAAGGCCATAATATGACATACCCCTTGTTACACTTAAATCAACATCCAATTGTAGTTTTGAACCTGACATTAGATCAATGTAAATTAGGGCTTCACATCTGATATAAAAGATCTAACGAGCTTTCCAACAGTGGATTCTCTGTCACCCATGTCCAAATTCACGTTTCTCCGAAATACTAGCATCTGGGAAGCCCTGACTAGTGACAAGAAGACCACATGTTCATTGTTGCATATGCAGTGCTTGGAAGTGAGGTTTGAAAAAAATAAAAACTAATTAAAAACAAAAACCCAAGTTTAAAGTATTGCAATAAAAATTTAGGCAAGCAAGAAGCCATAAAATATACTCTGAAAGGGGGATGAGGGGGGAATCCTGACTAAGAAAAAAGCACATGTTCATTGCACATGCACTGATTTCAAGCCACTAAAAAACTTACAATTCAATTAAGCAACATGCAAAGAATGATGCCATGGGCTAGTATTTGCCGACCAAGCATGACTGAATATCTCTCTTTGGCCTTCAGGCAACTACTACCCGAGCATTGTAGCTAGTTTATAAAACAAGGCAATGTGACCAGGAATATCTTCCAACCACTAAGTCTTCAGCTCAACATTCGAATGCTGAGTAACCATAGCTTGACATTCTTGAGTATGTATGGCGTGACCATTGCACACACCTCCCCACTCTTCCCGCCATCTCAAGGCTTTAGGACCAGACACAGAGATCCAACAGCAAGGGCTGGTGTTCAGGTATTATGTCTATTTAAAATTCTCCTATCTTCCTCCCTCCCTCTCTATATACCTATTCTTAAAGACCTGGCTTCTTGTTATTTAATGAGTACCAGTCTGGCCTGTGCCATCGTGCACGAATCGTTGTTGAATTTCCCAATCCCCAAAACTCCAATAAACACTAAATTTTCACCAGTTTGCAAAAAATCTCCAAAGAAAAACACTGGTTGGAACCAGAGTGGGGAAGGTATTAGAAATTGCACCAAACCTTGTTGGGTATCAAAGTTAATAATCATAATTATTAAAAAAAATTCAAATACCCAGTTTTGATATACAATCTCAATTATCAAAAAATCAAATACCAGGTTACAATATGTAAGCACAGTTCTCAATTTTTTGGGGAAAAAATCAAATGACCACCTAAAAACGGCTGGCTCTTTGCCAGTTTTTCATGGAAATCCAATGGTTCTTTGAAGTTTTTGAAACACCCAGAACCTGTGGTTCTTTGAATCTGATTTTTAAAAAAAAACCCAGACCTGGTGGTTGTTTGAATCTGGAAATTTTCATATACCTAGGACTGATGGTTCTTTGATTCTGAAGTTTTTTCAAGTACCCAGAACTGGCAGGTATTGCAAAAATCCAATACCTGCCCCGTACTGGATGGAACCCAGTGGGAACCCAGCCAAGAAGTATGCCAAAGAAATGAGATCTACCAACATCCAAGCAGTATTTTGTTTTTGCCCAAAATTTCACCACGTGGTGACCGAAGAAAAGAAGGGAGCTGCGAATCCTAAAATGGCAAAAAGTTGCCATAATTTCAAGGAGAAAAAAAAAGCTGAATTCACCAGATTTAGACCATAGTTTCTAGGATGACACCAGAATATAGCAGGCTCCAAAAAAAATTCTACTTTGCTATCTGGCCTGTATCCAAACTTGGCTTAGTCTTCTTGTGGATGATTGCCACTCAACATACCTCACAAATTAGAAAAAAAAAACCTCTGGCTACCAACCATAAAAGGCTCTCCATTTGTGCCCAAATAAAATGCTCCTAGGGTAGACCGGCCTATCACCAATCGCCTGCCTATGACCAAACATTTATTTATACCTTCATCATATTTGCTTCATTTTGAGTGATTTAAATTGTATGGGAGCGCCACCTCAAGCAAAGTGAAATCATCTTTGAAGTGCAGACGAAAAGGAGTAGTGAAAAAATGACAAGAATAAAAATAAGCTTGCCAACTTACAAAATGTGATTTTTGTTTTTCTTTTTGGAACCCTTTTACTTTCAAACCTCATAACTTTTTTAATTTTTTATTCATTTTAAACGATTTAAAGTACTATAAGAGCACCACCTGAAGTAAGTTCTACAAATCATCTTTGAACTCTAATAGCAGCAAGGCAACATACAAGGAAATTTTGGGATGTTTGAGAATCGGCCTTTGTAATGTTCAATGGTTTATTTTTTTGAGTTGTTGAACCCCTCTACTTTGGGGGCCTGTAACTTTATTGTTTCTAATTTGTTTTCAGCAATTGTTAGTGTGTAAGATGAGGGATTCAAGTTTTGTTTGGACACCAAGAACAACAGAGCCCTTCCTTTGGATCTGGCCTGCCCTAAATACTTTAGTGTTCGATCACCAGCCAGTCTACCCTAGGCTTGATATAAAATAGAGCCTCTAGCTATGGATCTGTTTTATAAACATGCACTCACTTGGTGCCATTTGGAATGGATATGCCATATTTGTTTCATCAATGAAGAGCTTCGAAACCAATAAAAGAGTCGGTCAAGTATTAGAAAAATAAAATGTTATTTATATGATAAAATGATGCAACATGAGAAGGAGGAATGATTAGACTTCATTGAGGATTTTTTAAATTAAAAACTTTGGTGATTTTTTCCAAAATTTTAGCAATTTTTTTGGGTCAAAGAAACTACAAAATTTGTTGGAAGAAAAACATGGTTCAGGTGGGAAGAATGCTAAGAATGGTACATTAAACTTTAAGGTTTCTTGCCAATTTAAACACCTGCAGAAATCTCCTAGTGTATTTGCAGGTAACCTTATTCAAGTTTTCTTTTGCAGAAGGTGGGGTGCAGCGTTTTCACAAGAGAAATTCCCGCTCTTGTGGGCATTTCGTATTCCAAAATGCCCTCCCTCGTTTTTCACCTTTTTCCTATGATGCCAGTGAGTATACCATAGGCCTAGGGTCAGTTTTCACATTGACAAAATGAATAATTAAAAAAAATAAAATAAGTTTGTTTTTCATTTCTAAAATTGTATATTTTTTCATCATCTACTATAATATTGTGATACGAGTAGTGAAATTATTCAGAGTGTAGCCTATGATAATTCTGATGATTTTCAACATATCAACTTCATATTTTCACAAAATTTCATTTTATTATTTTGAGAATTATTTAATGATGAAACTGACCTTAGGGTATGGTATATTGAGTATCACAAGAAAACAAGGAACATAAGAAGTTTCTGCTGGGGTGCTTTGCATTAGGTAACGACCCACCCACTTTGAGGGCAATTTTAGGGTGGGCAAGGCCTACTGGTGGACCTTCCCAAAAATGGAAGGCTGGACTTGTCTACCACCTCATCCTAAGCCCCTTATTTCAGGAAGTTTTCTCATTCTGGGCTTTGCCCTACACAAGTTAACCTACGGGACCCTCACTCATGACTTGGACCACAGATGATTTTGGCTAAATAGATGCCAAATCCTTTCAAGGGCCGGCGTGAACCAGCACCAGTAAGTGTGCACCATGAAGGATGGATGATAAGTGGTCAGAAAACAGTTTTCTGTTGGGACAATTTGATACAGGTCTGTGGTGGCAAGTTGTCATTTGTGGTGTTTTACAATGGAATTTTTATAGTCTATCTTCTGGTAGTTAATTATTTAGGTGGTCGATCTCTCCTTTTCATTTGCAATTGTAAGCTTAGTTTGGACTTTTGGGAATCACTCTTTAGGATTTTGATTTGTTCGGAGGTGGTTTTGAGTGGTTGGTAGGAAACATTGACACCTAATAGCCTTTTGGTTGTGACTCATTGCCATTTGCAAATGGTCGTGGGTTCAATTCACCAATAGACCATCTACTAGTAGTTACCTACAATGTTTGGAACCCCAAAAGGGGGAACTGTGTAAACTACTCACCAAAAAGAGAATTGGTTCAACACTTGAGGGAAAAAAATACTCAATTGTGTCAATTTGACAAAAATAAACTATTGGATCTTCCAATATGAGCCTAAGGTGAAGACAAACTCCATTGATAGATAGTTGGCAAAACTTGCATCCTACTCCATTTTTCATATGTTGGTCATCTGTCATAGCATTTTTATCCTCCAATTCCAAATATTTATTCATTTAGTTCCTTTGGATCTCCCCACTTTCCATTTTGGGTATGTCATTGATCAATTCTTTGATGACCACAATCTTCAATAGACAATTACTTAAACCTTGAAGGCTATTTGTTTTTGTGGCTTTCCATATGGTGTCAATTGAAAGGTGTTTCTCCACATATAGAGGTGATCACTTGGGACTACATTCTCTCATGGAATCAAAAGGTGTTTCACCAAATATAAAGAAGATCACTTGGGACTAGGTTCTGTCATGGAACCCAACCCACCCATATGCGATGACCTAATGGATGATCACAAAAACAAATAGGCTTCAAAGTTTAGTTGTATATTGAGTATTTTGGTCATCAAAGAATATTTCCTTGCCTATAGAGCAAATCACTTGGAAGTACATTCTCTGATCGAACCCAACTCTCCCATGTTGGGACGACAACACTCAATACATGAGAAGATCTAAATCTCCCATGCAATGCCCATGGTATTTTGATGCATGAATCAACCTTGAATACCATTCATTTTGGTAGGGTTAATGAACCAAAGAATCAAAAATTAGATTACAGATATGGCATCATGGTGAAGGGAGTGCAACAACATATGCTTTTGACTTGGGACTATTCTCTCATGGATGCCAAAGCTCCCATGCCTGGTCGGCCAAGGACACATATGTGTGTGTCGTTTTGGGGGTAGGGGAAGGCCCCGGTGTGGTGGGTGATGCGGTAGTTGAAGTACAAGACCTTATCTTAAGGTTTTTTATATACATGAAAAATCTGAAGGGGCTTTTTATATACGGGAAAAAGTCATTGTAGAAATGTACGATGAGAGAATGCAAAATCTTCTCCTTGTCGATTAGTTATGAATTAATTAGCTAATCCTCAATTGGGTATTGGCTAATCCCTCAACTAGAGTAAAAAGGAATGAGAGTGAGAGAGTTTGGAAATTATTTTTCTATGATATAAAAACCAAAGCCATACACCAGTCCACCTGTTGGTTAGCTGCTGGTGACAGTCAGTAAGTCACCTACTAGTAGGAGACAGGCACCAACTGCCTACATGTCCACCCAGTTCCCTTCCGTCCCCCCCTTTGCCCAAGCTTTAGGGTTCTGGACTGGTGTGGAATGGCAGACAAGTTTTGTATAATGTTGTTTGCTCTGGATCTCATGTGTCGGACTAGAATCGGGCAATGGGGTGTGGGTGGGCTGTCACGGTGAATGAATCGGGAAAACAAATCGTTCAAAGTGTGTTTTTGAATAAGTCTGACTGTTTGAATCATCATGATGGTGAAGATACCCTTCTCATGGTGTGTAGTCGTAAGCTTTGGTGTTTGGACACTTGTGGAACACATTCGAGGATGGGGATAACATGGAACTACTGAACACTTGCAGTCACCCAAAGCAATGAGTGGCTGATTCAAATGGACATCTCCTAAGCAATGAATTAAAAAAAATTTATGGCACATTTTATGGTTTTGGGAAGTTTTCTAGGTGAAAACAACTGATTTTCATCTGTTTTTCAATTGTCAAATGTGTTCTTTCTGCAGAAAATTCATCACTTTTGCAAAACCAGAAAAATAAGGTCATTGGTTCCAAGTACAAGAAAGCACTGTTTAGTATAACATATGATAGTCACAACCCTAAGTAGACTACTTCTTTTTTCTCACCATTTTGTTTAATACAAGAGGGAGTGAGTAAAGGGCTCACCAAAAATAGCAACAAAAGCAAACATGACATCCATATGAGAACATTATACCCAATTCGAAACTATGACTTGCCCGCCCAAAATTTATGTGCATGACCATCTTTAGGGGCTGACTGGCTGGACATCCACGTCCCAATCATGTCACATATTTAAGGTGCCCATATCTCATTGTGTGTGTGGACAAATACCAGTGATACGTATCCATTCTGTGGATGGATGAAAAAAAATTTCATCCACCTGCTAAGAAGTTTAGTGTGGTTATGTCCAGTAATCACAGCTTGAGGCCGATGTTCACCAGAAATAGCCTTGATGATTCTCTCCAGCCTCTAGACTAAACAGTGGCCTCTCACTTGTTCACCTAATCCATAGTTTCCTCACATATGAACACTGAGGTTCCCAGTTATTATTGCTCAGTCAGGCTCTTTCTTTCCTACTACCATCCTGGATTGAACCGAGTGGCACCCTTTTACACAAAAATTATGAGAGTTGTCAGTAAGAAAAAAATCTCTTCTATAGGTGCTTGTTGGTTGGTATGTGCGGTTGTCTCTTGAGTTAGAATATATTGGAGCTCTTTGAGCCAATTTAACCTAGTTGTTGAGGTTTTTTAAAGTGTATCATGGACGCACGATTACCTTGCAAGTGGTTGTAAGTAGGTTCAAACTTCAAACCTCTGGACTTATTAGTTTGCATGCTATGTGATAATTGTCTATCTGCAATGATGGGGTCCAACCATTGGGGTGGGTGTGGGAAGCAATTTCAGACACCTGAAGGAACAGCTCAATTAGCATTGTACTTCTTCACATACTTTAATCACCAAATGCTCTTCTCTTTGCTTGCAACTTGGCATTGATCTTGTTGTAAGTTGTAACTGTGTGCTTGACTCTACTTTCCTAACGACCTGGGGCCAAAAATTTACTTTGTTATTATTGGGTGACCTCCCGAGTTCAATCTCTCAGTCCCAGCTGGCATGGGGACATTTTACACTGTGGCAAGGTCACTTTGCTGACAGGGAATAGTGATTTGTTGGTTGAGATCCAGCTCAGCTCTACAGCCGAGAAGCTCCTCATTTGTTATGCCTGGGAAAAGTCCTGATGTCAAGGCGTTATGCCTTTGATCGTGTACAGTCAGTGGAAGGCCCTGACCGCAAGGCCTTCCCCACTAAATATATGACTTTCGGGTTATGAACTACTAACTTTCATTCGAATTCGTTCCTCCTTATTATGCTGTAAAAGAGTGCGCACCTGATGATGGTCTCCACCAAAGACTTAGGAATTCATTAAGCACTGCCAGATTTTTTTAAGTGTATTTTGAGGTTATGTTATAAAGCAAAATGTGATGGTGAAATGCCACCTTTTTTTTAAAATTAAAAAATCATTGATAACCGGCGGGTACCCTTCAGAAATAATGGGTTACAAGTTTAAAAATTAAAAAATCTGGCAGTGCTTTACATTGGCCAATGCCCACGGAGTCTGGGCATTACTGAAATAAGAGGCCCCTTGGCGGGAGCTTCTTACAGGGGAGTTCTTACTTCAGTAATGCCTGCTCCTGGGGTATTACCCTACACGCAAAGCACCGACAAAACAATAGGGCACCTTATTCAACAGAATTTTTCCTCCACATAATGCCTGCCCCTGTGGTCATTTTGGTTCACAAAATGCCTGCCTAGTGGTTTAAGTTTTCACTTTGTTCCCATGATATCTGATGGATATCATGGATATCCATTGGGTATCACTAAAAAAGAAACAAAATTATGTTGGGGCGCTTTATGCCCTCGGAGCATGGCATTCATAGAATAAGCACCTCTTGGCTCCACTCGAGGGACCCTTAGTTTGGCCATGCCCCATTCCTTAGGCATATTCCCCTACACATTATTTCTGCATTGTAAATCTTGCAAACTATACGAGTAGCGATAAGAACAAATGGATAATGCTCCATACAATTTAACCTCTCTAAACCCTTGGGTGTAAAATCTTTCCTAACATGTAAAGCATGTAAAAGTTAACAAATGATTTTTTTTGAGGAAAAAAGCAATAAAATTTTAATTTAAAAACACCTCTTCAAAGGAAGGGACCCCAAAATGATGTGTGATAAACATATAGAGTTCAAGCTACTTATTTCATTGTTTAGTTTTGCGAATGGATCATTAAGTGAAACATGTTGTAGATTCCAGATGATTGACTTTGTAATACATTTGTTCATCTATAAAGTTGTTGAGAGTAACTTTTTCTAATAATTTGAAAGGTATTACTTTTAGTGTCATATTTCATATGTTTGAAACAACATTGCGCTTGTGAAACCACCTTGTGTCATCTAGGGTGAAGTGCAAGTCATGTAATTACCTATAAATTACTTAATAATTTGTCCTCATTGAGTAAATCTACAATTCAAGGCCATTGCAGCGCATGACGATGAGTTGTTGAGGAGATGACGATAGTTACAAATTATCAATTTTGTGTGAACCTTTCTTTCTCAAAAGAAGATCTGGTGGGCAAGAATTGGGTATATGACCTTTAAGTGGTGTTTCTCAAAAACTCAGGAACCAGTTCTAACCAATGTTAGGGATTACTCATTTTGGGAGGTAAGAATTGCTGGTTTTAGATTTGTTAGTAAAAATCAAACAAGAACAAGTTTGATTTTTGAAGGAAAAAAAAAAAAAAAGATTTTTTTTTTTTTAAAAACCTAAATGCAAAATCAATTTTTCAATTATATTTGGCTATGAGTCGAAATTGAGTTTTCAAAAAAGTGACTGGAATTGGGGTTAAGTAGAGGTTGTTCAATAGTCAATCACTATCACAAGAATTAAATTAGAAATAGGTTTGGTTTTTACAACCAGAATTTGAAACTGTATTTTTTTAAGAACTAAACTTAGAACATGATTCTTGATTTCATTCGTTCATCAAAACGAAAGAGGAATTAAAATAGTTTTAGTTTATTTTTCAAAACCAAAACTAGAAGTTTTTCATAAAAGTAAAATACTGCCCAAGATTAGTTTAAAACAATGTTGCATGTATATGATTTTTGATATACTCATCAAGTAAATGTAAGTGTGAAACACAAAAAAAAAACACTATATGATTATTTAAAATGCCACAAACCTTAACCCAAAACTTGGCTTGTTTATGCAAAATGAACAAAGTTTCTACTAAATGAGATTTTTGAATGGCAAAGGTTTCAATGTTCATACTAATATTTATGGATGCAAAGACTTGGGTGTCCCTCCATGTAGCATCAATGGAGGCAAGTAGATGTGAAAAACTTCTTCATTTAGGAGAAACTAAGTTCATTTTCTTTATTTGGGGATGAGCCTAAAACCTTTAAATCCAAATACCTTCTCCCATTTGCCGTAGCCCTACACATAAAACCAAAACATGAATCATGAAATTTTGGATTCATGCTTCTAATATTATATTTAGTAAACCATTCATGAACCATAATCAAACTTTTGTACACATTTCATGAAGAAAGAACACATAAACGGAAATGGAATATGCATTTGTAACTTGGGTATGTGGTATTGTGGTCATTTTCCCACAAAAACTTGAAGTTTAAAACAAAATGGGGGCATTACACTTTCCATTGCAATGGAAGGACCTATGGTTCACAAAAAAATGAGGGTATTGCATAGGTCCCACTTATCATTAATGATTGTAAGATTTTAAACAACAAGGCAAAACCATGATGAAATCATGTGGAAAGTGACAAGGAATAATACTTACTTAAAACAAGCTTATGAATCAATGAAGCTTGCAACAATGCTAAAAATAAGCAAAATGAACATAACATTGCCGCCTACATTTACAAAAAAGTGTAAACGAAGAAGTGCAACACAAGAGTTTTCACCTTAAACCCAAAACCATATTATGCAAAACCACAACGAATGGAATTGCAAGACAACCATGACAAAAAAAACATGCAAATTGATAAAAAAATAGTAAGGAATAAAGTGTAAAAGGTTCACCTAAAGTAGATTATTGATATTTAGTTGATTGTAACAATGCTAAGAATTGCAAAATAACCATAGCACTAGCTACACTTGCAATTTTTTTTTGAAATGGAACAATATGAAAGGGTTCTCTTTAAACCCTAAACCTTATTGATTAAAACCACAATAAAGGGAGTTACAAGACAACCACAAGAAAAGAGAGTGCAAAATGACAAAAAACGTAATTTGTGTACAACATTTAAAAACCTCAATTGAAACAAGTCATTGGACCTTACAACAATGCAAAAAGTTAGAAGATGACAACAAGTCACCAATTACACTTATAAACAATTATGACAAAAGGAAACAACATGGGGAAGCTTACAGAACCACAATGAACAAGATTATGCAAGATATCATTCCTCCACAACTAGTTATCTCTTCTCTTATACATCCTTCATTTTTTTTCTTCATGCTTACCATTTTCCCTTATTTCTTTGTTGAACCAGCTCCACTTCCATTTTCACTATCTTGTATCTTACCTACTTCTCTTTTTCATTTTCATGCCTATCATTTGGCCCTTTCCTACAATTTTTTCCATCATTTTTTGTTGAATTAACCCCATTTCCATAATCATCATCTTGAATCTTGAAGAGAGGGAAGAAAAAAAGGAAGTGATATATGCATATGTTTTGTGTATTATGTTTTCATTATGTTGTTTGTTCATTTGTCATCCTCCCATAGAAGATTAGGGTTCATAACAAAATGAGGGTATTACATTTGCCAAGATCATTGACAATTATAATTTTTTTGGAAAAATGAAGGTGTTACATTGTTACATAGATTTACATGATGAAAACAATATACATGGCAAGGTGCAAGTGTACAAATTAGCAATATAGGCACACACCATAAAAATGTGTAAATAAAAAAATTGTGTCGAAAAAGAAATGTAAGTGTAAAATTGGGTGTATGTGTAAATGTAAATGATTTACACCTTAATGGCTTTACACATTGTGTAAATCATCCATTTAGACTTACACATATAACATTAATTTTAACCCTTGATTAATAACATCAAAAAACTTAAACTAGAGGTTATTTTATTATGAAATTTTATAAAATCAAAATTGAATGCTTTGTATTTTGATTTTTTTGAAAATTTGGTAATAAAGGTTCTTTGAATTTTAATTTGCTTGAAAGACTATAACCAAAAACCATAAAAATCAAAGAACCACCCAACACTAATAATTAACAATGTTGTAATAATATATGTATTTTCAATATTAGATTGGTCTTGGTATGAAAGATCTAAGCCCTTATTCATGTACCAAGCTTGTATGTACAAGAATTTAAGTATCACTTGGTAAAATACGAAGGGTGAAAGCACACTACAATGTATAAAATTTTAGGGAAAGTTGGGACTACATATAATATAAAACATAGTAACATGTAAGATTTCACTCACTTTGAATTTTTTTAAAGATCACATGTAGTTAATTTGAGCTTCAAACATAATCAAAATGTTATTAAACTCATCAATTTGCAATTGATTGGTAGTTGTGTCATTGTCTAAAAATACACCAATAATTTTATAAACATTGGTTTAGAACCCTATTTTACAGTAGATTACCATTTTTTATTAATTTTGAAAATCCATTCATTTTATTTAAAATGGTAAAAAAAGCATTTAACCCATCTACATCTTTAATGGAAGAACATTTTACAACTTTAAAAGATCAAAAATTTCATTATTATAACATCATAATGTATTAATAAATGTTTTTTAAACATTTGGTATGAATTTCACAACTTGAAAAGAAATTGAGAATTTTAGAGAAGAAGATTTTTTTTCATGGTTGTCTTTTTACATGTGCAAAATGAAAATGTATTCCAATTACTAATTAATTTGTTCACATTTACTCTAATTTCATGATACAATGATATATTGGAATGTAAACTACCTTCAATTGAAAAAAAAAATTACTATTTTTTTTCCAAACATCCACCACGATATATCAAAGTTCCACAAGTATCAAAAACTGTCAAATTGTGACAATTTTTTGTTTACACCATAATGTGCTTTCACCTCAAAGAAGGTATGAATACTTGTGAAATGGTTTGTATATGAATATAATATTGGTATTGAAATTTTATAATTAATGTTGAGAATATATAACATGGGTATGGTATTTTTATTGCATTTCAGACCAAATCATATATATTTCATACAAAACCTTTTCATGTAGATTGAAAATGACATAAAACAAAAAAAAAGTCTCAACTTTCCATAGGTTATCGTACTTCCAACATGACCTCAATAATTTCTATAATGATCACAATATCACCTACTTCATCATCAATGCAAGCTTGAAAAATCTAAAAACAAAATAGCTCCCATAGACCCCACAATTGCAAGATCCCAAAAACTAAAAACCCACTTGAAGAAAACCCCAAAACTAAAGGATAGACCACACATCAAACATAACACTTTGTGCTTTAAATTGTAAACATATAAAGTTATGAATTATCAATGGCAATGCAAAGGAAATGCCATAAGAAGAATATAATTTGCTAAAAACCTTGAATGCCTCATTCAAAGTTGAATCAAAACTAGTTGGGCAAAGAGATTGTGACAATTTGGCACAACCGCAAATATTTCATTGAAGAAAGGCAAAAGTTTTGCGTTGTGGGTGCTCCTTGCACCCTAAAAATCATACCCCCTAACTAGCTCCATCCAATGCCTTCAATCCTAAATATTGGTACTACAAACAACATTGCAATGGACAAAACTTACATGGTATGGTATGGTATTTGAACCCCAACTTCATACCTAACTACCTTAGTAAGTATATTGCATAGGTATGCATGAACTTCCATACAAATTAGGTATTTTTTTCATTACATTACACATACAATACCTTATATTTAGGTTGGACCATAAGTATGTACAATATTAATAATTAATAATTATCCTATTGTTAACAAAACCTTGGTTCTAGTTAAAGGTACAACTTTTTTTTAACAAATGGAAAAATCCATTGCAAAGAAGAAAACATTCAACACTGGTTGAAGGACATCCTATAGTACAACATATAATTTCAAAAGGTTAGTCTATCATTTAATCAAATTAAATAATTGCAAATTCCACCTAATCCCTTGGTGGTCTATAACACAAATTAGAAAGTCAAAACTTAACCTTCAAAGCTCCCCATAATTAATTCCTTTTCAATAACATGCACAATGGCTATATATATATTTAAGAGTTTTCTCCCATTTTAATCTACCATATACAATAAAGTCATCCCTAAAATCATTTAGTCCAATTTGTGACTCAAGAAAATTTTATCAAATTTAATATCTTTTCATTCCTATCTATTTGTATAAATTAGGCAACCATTCTTTTTTGGAGTGACCAAATAGGTGTAAAGGGCCAAGGCTTTATAGTATCAAGGAAGTTTTTTGTTTAAATATGCATTGTTGAATGTCTAACATTTTCATGCTTCACTAGGTACCATTAGTGGGTGCCTGAGCTAGTAAATTCTCACATAGTTGTGCCCTTAAGCATTCATGGAACCTATGTACCAAAGTTTTAGGTGCCATTAAATCACACATGTGGGGTAGTTGATTTCAATATCCTTACATAATTGAACCTTTTAGTAGTTGACATGAGTTATGCCCTTGAAATATAATGGTTTAGAGGAAAATAGGGTCTTTAACTATATTCTTTATCCAAATTTCACTCCATTTAATTCATAGGTTGGGGCTAGGAAATTAGGCCACTCCAATAGGATTTTGTGAAACAATTCAAATCTTCATCGTTTAAGAGCTTCCAACCTTTTTTGATTAATTATATATTTGATCAATGAAGCCTCGTTTACCCAATTCCATTGATGGGTGGAAGCATGGTTAGGTGGTTCAAAAGTGGCATTTGAAAGTTCATAATCTAACACTAATGATTTTTTTTTGCAATTTTAACAATTATCAAACCATAAATCCTATAATTATCCCCTATGCTTTGAATCATAAATATTAATAAGCCAACCTATGAATATTCCTCAACATGTGATTAAGAAAAAAATCCATGCAAAAAATGAAAATTTTAAATATAAATTAATTGACTTTCAAGGATAAAAAATTACAACAATCATGTCATGATATATATATATATATATATATATATATATATATATATATATATA